>Ga0055584_100001488_pt1 | contig 22996 bp, 20 predicted proteins | sample OSDHelmetaG_FD_58716 | JGI IMG/M metagenome (GOLD analysis project Ga0055584, IMG submission 58716) | Pelagic marine sediment microbial communities from the LTER site Helgoland, North Sea, for post-phytoplankton bloom and carbon turnover... | ecosystem: Environmental > Aquatic > Marine >...
AAGATCTATTAGTAATCAAAATAAAACTTTTAATTCAAGAGTTAATGCATTAAATGATACATTTTCAAATAATTCATTAAGATCTAATAGAGGTAGTAATATCTCTGATTATAATAGTACTAATAGTGGAAGAAGAGCATCTTATTCTCAGCCTTCAAATTACGGTAACAATAGATCAGGTATTTTCTCTTCATCAGCCTCTAATAATAATTCATCATCAGGAATTGGTTCTAGAAGTAGTAACTCTAGTAGTAGTAGCTACAGTGGAAGAAGTAGTGGTTCATCTAGTGGTGGTAGTTCAAGTTCTACAGTAAGTGGAGGTAGCAGTGGAGGTTCCTCTAGAGGAGGTAATAATTAAACATAATTTTCCGTTTGAATAAATATATTAAGTTTTCACTAACTTTAATTGTATCATTATTTGTAAATAATAATGTGTTTTCCCAACAACCATTTGGATACTATCAAGATGTCTTAAAATTTAGTCATTATTTTAATGGAGGTTCAGCTAGAGTACAAGCAATTGGAGGAGCTTCATATTCTCTAGGTGGTGACATAAGTTCAATTTCATTAAATCCTGCTGGTATTGGGTTTTTTAATAAAAAAATTTTTTCACTAAGTTATAATTTAAAGAATATAAAAAATAGTTCTTTATTCATAGGAGAGCCATCTTCATCTCAAAGTTCTCCTAAAGATATTGATAATATATCAATCCTTTTACCTGTTAAAAAAAGATCAAGTTATTTTAATCCAGGAGTATCAGAATGTCCAGAATGTCCTAAACTAAATATAGGTTTATCTTATTCTAGGATTAAAGATTTTGGAAATGATAGGTATTATAGGGGGTATAATGATAACAATTCTATTATTGATTACTTTTTATATGATGCTCAAGGTGTTCCTTTATCTCAGATATCAAATTCAGAACCTATCTCAGGCATAGGGCTTCTTCAGGAAGCATATGATCATTATCTAATTAATCCAGATTTAGATCTTCCCGGTTCATATTTTTCTTTTGTTGGAGGTTTTCCATTACAGGAAGAAAGAATAATTAATGAAGGAGGTATAAATAAGTTTTCGTTATCTGCCGGGACCAATATAAAAGACAAAATATTTTTAGGAATTGGCACACATATTTATTTTATAAATTATGAACAAACTAGAATGTTTACTGAAAGTCAATATGAAATTTTAAATGAAAATGGTAATTGGGAATCTGAAGGAATTCTTGATTTTATAAAACTAAATGATTTTTTTAAGATAAAAGGAAATGGATTTTCAACTTCTATAGGTATTATTTTTAAACCTATAAATGAACTAAATATTGGTCTTAATTTTGAGACAAAGACAAAATATCTTTTAAAAGAGGAATTAGAAAGTGAGCTTGAAACAAATTATTTTAATTATTATTTTCAACCAGAAGACACAACCCTTGGAAATTCTATTTCTGGAACAGCTTTAAGCGTTGCTCAATATAATTTTATATCTCCATCAAAGTTTACTATAGCATCTTCTTACTTTATTAATAAATTTGGTTTTATTTCCGCTGATATTGACTTCATTAATTACTCTGGTGCAAGAATTCAATCTTATGATTTCAATCATTATAACGATAATCAAGAAATCGTAAATTTATATAAATCTTTAGCAATAAATTATAGATTTGGTATTGAGGCAAGGTTGAGAAAATTTTACCTAAGGGCTGGATATAATTACTTGACAGATCCAAATAGAATTTCAGATAATATAAATAATGAAAAAATAAAGAAAAGTTTAGGTATTGGATATTTATCAAAAGGAATAAATTTAGATATTGCTTATACGTCTTTGAAAACTGACTCTAGATTATCTTCGTATCCATACCCATTTAATCAGCCTATTGCTAATTTTTCTACAAAAGTGAGATCAGTAATAATGACTTTAGGAATAAGAATTAATAATAGATAAAGTTTCTTCTCTGTTATTATCTTTTATTGTATGATTAGATAAAGAAAAAAAAGGGTTTCTTAAATTTAATAAATCACTCAGATCCTTTTTAAGATTATCTGAACTATTAAATAAAGGTCTTTTATTATTTCTTGAAATTCTTTCTTCTAAAATATCTAAAGATGTATCTAAGAAAATAGATATCCCATATTTATTTATAAGATTCATGTTATCATTAAAACATGGTGTTCCACCACCAGTCGATAGAATGAAATTATTTTTTTCTTTTATTATTTTTTTTAGTGTTAATGTCTCAATCTCTCTAAAATAATTTTCACTTTTTTCTTTAAATATTTTATTAACATTTTTCCCTTCATTTTTTTCAATTTCTAGATCTAGATCATAAAAGGATAATGGTGTTTGACTACTCAAGAATTTAGCCATTGTTGATTTTCCTGATCCAGGCATACCAATAATGATAAATTTTTTCATTTAAATAGATATGTTTACACCTTTTAAAATTTCATTTGGTTCTGGGAAGCTATTGAAATGCCATTTCCCCCTTACTGTACCGTTTCTCATAAGAAAAAATCCAGGGTTTGATCGGATTATTGTTTTTAAAACAGTGGCATCTCCATAAACTGTCTTAAAATTAAGATCAAATTTTTCTTTGAAGTTTTTTATAGATTTTTCATCACTGGATGTAATAATTATTGTTTCTACCCAAAAATTAATTCCATTTTCAAGAATTTTTACTTTATTAATAAATTCACTTACCTTATTCTTAGATATCCCTATTTTATTAACATCATGAAATATTATAAATAATTTATTTCCTTTAAAGCTTTCATTTGTAAAATCTCCATCATTATTCCATAGGCTATAGTCTGTTATCTTTGGTTCAGCTTCTGGGTTTAATAATTTTATTTCTTTGAATTTAAAAGTATTATCTAATGGATAGTTCTCAAACTCATAATCTCTTCCATCTTTTTCCATTATGTAACTATATTTAAGTTCTTCACTAGGTAGCATCATCTGAGGAATATTATTTCCAATTTTATAGGTTCTAAAATCAATGAATGGAAGAAAGTTGATAGCTGTATAACTAACTATAAGACAAATTGTAGTTATAAATATTATAATTCCATTCTTTATATTTTTATCATCCATTATTTTGAGATAAAAGAACCCAACTTGATTTTTTAATTTTGATTGTAAGTAATAAATAATCAAAGAAAAAAATAGCAGAATTATATCTTTATAAAAAGATTCCCATGGAGTTAATTTTATTGCATCTCCAAAACAGCCACAGTCTGTTACTTTATTATAATAAGCTGAATAAAAAGTTAAAAAAGTAAAAAATAAAATTAGGCTCAAAGTTAATTTACTTATCAAATTCATATGATAGTTCATAATTAGAGCTAGACCTATGATAATTTCCAGAGTACAAAGAAAAACTGAGATAAAAAGAGCAAAAGGAACAAAAAGTTCAAAAACAGAAGAAAAGTCTGAGCTAAATACTTCAAAGTATTCTTGGAGTTTTATTTGAGTTCCAACTGGATCATTTATTTTTATTACACCTGAAAATATGAATAATATTCCTACAAAATATCTTGATAAAGTATATAATATTCTCATTTTTTATGAATTAAAAGTTTTATTAAGCAAAAAATTGAATAGTTAACAATGTCCTGATAATTTGCTTTTATACCTTCTGATATTAAAGTTTTACCATTATTACTTTCAATTTGTTTAGTTCTATATAATTTCATTAAAATAATATCAGTCATTGAGCTAATCCTCATCTCTTTCCAGGCTTCATCATAATCATGATTTTTATTTGAGAGTAATTCCATTATCTCATGAGTGTATTTATCATATAAATTTTCTAGTTTTTCAATCCCAATTTCTATTTCGTCACTTTCATATTCCATCTGAATAATTGCCATTATACAATAGTTAATTATTCCTATAAATTCATTTTCTATTTTTTCTTCTACTTTCATCTTCTTCTTTTCTTGAACTGATCTAATTCTCTGGGCTTTTATAAAGATTTGATCTGTTAAAGATGTCGTCCTGAGTATCCTCCAGGCAGACCCATAATCTTTAGATTTTTTAATATAGATATCTTTACAGATATTAATTACTTTTTTATAATTATTTATTGTAGATATTTCCAAATTATTATTAATTTTTTCAAAAATATGAAATCGTCATTAAATATAAATCAATTATCTAGCAAAAGATCATTTAATATTAATGGTTATTTATTTGAATATGAAAAGCCCCTTGTAATGGGTATCTTAAATATGACTCCAGATTCATTTTATGATGGAGGAAAATATAATTCAATTGATTCTGCAATATCTAGGATAGAAGGTATGATTAATAATGGTGCATCAATCATTGATATAGGAGGCTGTTCTACAAGACCTGGGTCAGATATTATAACTATAGAAGAAGAATGGAAAAGGGTAGGAGGAATTATAAAAGAGTGCTCGATTAGGTTCAAAGATACCTTATTTTCTGTTGATACATTTAGATCAGAAATTGCTAGAAGATCATTAGAGGAGGGAATTGATATTATTAATGATGTTTCTGGAGGAAGTTTAGATTCAGAAATGTTTGATGTAATTTCTAAATATAATAGCCCTTATATTCTTATGCATATGAAAGGAAAACCAAAAGATATGATGTCTAAAATTAACTATGATGATTTAATTTTAGATTTATTAAATTATTTTAGAAAAAAAATCAATAAGCTAAACTCATTAGGTATAAATGATATTATATTAGATCCAGGGTTTGGCTTTGCTAAAGACTTTGAACAAAATTTTGAGATTTTAAATAATTTAAATTCATTCAAAATTTTTGATTTGCCTATTCTTGTTGGTCTTTCTAGAAAATCATTTATCAAAACAAAATATGGAGTTGATAATTCCTTAAAAGGGACATTGGATCTAAATAAAATTGCAATTGAAAATGGAGCAGAAATTATCAGAGTTCATGATGTAAAAGAGCACGTAAGTTTAATAAAATGATATATAATTTTAATATTGGTTTTTTAGAAATAAGATTTATTGACATAGTAGATGTTTTTCTTGTAAGCTTATTATTATATAACATATATAGACTTCTTAGAGGAAGTGTAGCCATAAGAATTTTTATTGGCTTTCTTATTTTATATTTTTTTTATTTGATTGTTAGAGCATCTGAAATGGAGTTATTAACAAATATATTGGGCCAATTTATGGGGGTTGGTGTTTTAGCAGTATTAATTCTTTTTCAGAAAGAGATAAGAAGATTTTTACTTTTTTTAGGTAAAACGAATTACATAAAAGATCAGAAAATTTTTGATATTTTTTCTCCTTTTTTTTCAAATCAAATCAAAAACAAATGGAGTAACTTAATTAACATATTAGTTGATTCATGTAATTTAATTTTAAATGATAAAAATGGAGCTCTTATTATTATTTCTAAAGATTCTGAATTAAAATTTTACTCTGAATCAGGAGAGATATTAAACGCTAAATTTTCAAAAAGATTATTGCTTTCAATATTTAATAAAAAGAGTCCTCTTCATGATGGAGCTGTTATAATTCATGGTGAGAAGGTTATTGCTGCCAGATGTATACTACCAGTCTCTGAGAATGAAAACCTTCCTATGAATTTTGGTATGAGACATAGGGCTGCTTATGCTATTTCTGAAGATACAGATGCATTAGCAATTGTAATTTCTGAAGAGCATAATACAGTATCTTTATTTATAAATGGTGATATAAAAAAGAACTTGACTAGTGTCAAATTAAGATCACATATATTAGAATACTTAGATGGTAATTATAATAAAAAAAATTAATTAAATAACATTAAGATTTTCTCCAACATCTTTAAAAGCTTTTATTGCTCTATCAAGTTCTTCAATAGAATGACCTGCTGATAATTGAACCCTAATTCTAGCTTTATCTTTTGGAACAACTGGATAATAAAATCCAACAACGTATATTCCTTTTTTTAATAGTTTTTCTGACATCTCTTTTGCTATAACAGCATCATATAACATTATTGGAACAATTGGATGTGTTCCATCTACTATATCAAATCCTAAACTTTTTATCTTTTTTCTAAAATATGATGTATTTTCATGTAGTTTTTTTATTAATGAAGTATCTCTCTCCAATAAGTCAAATACTTTTAAAGATGCTCCTACAATGGATGGTGCTAAAGTATTAGAAAAAAGATAGGGCCTGGACCTTTGTCTTAAAATTTCAATTACCTCTTTTCGACCAGATGTAAATCCTCCAGAAGCTCCACCAAGTGCTTTTCCTAGAGTTCCTGTTATAATATCAATTTTTCCCATCACATTTTTTAATTCATGTACACCTCTCCCTGTTTCACCCATGAAACCAGTTGAATGGCATTCATCTATCATTATTAAAGCATTATATTTTTTTGCAAGAGATGATATATTATCAAGTTGAGCAATAGTCCCGTCCATTGAAAAGACTCCATCAGTAACGATTATTCTTGCCCTAGATTGTTGAGTTAATTTTAATTTTTCCTCAAGAGAAGCCATGTTATTATGAGAATATCTGTGTCTTTCTGCTTTACAAAGTCTAATGCCATCAATAATTGATGCATGATTTAATTCATCTGATATTATAGCATCTTCTGGGCCAAAAAGAGGTTCAAATAAGCCGCCATTTGCATCAAAAGCTGCAGCATACAATATAGTATCTTCTGTCCCAAGAAAATCACTTATTTTTTCTTCTAGACTTTTATGAATATTTTGAGTTCCACAGATAAAACGAACTGAAGACATTCCAAAACCATGTGAATCTATTGATTTTTTTGCTGCTTCTAGTACATGAGGATGGGAAGAAAGTCCTAAATAATTGTTTGAACATAAATTAATTATATCTTTTTGGCCTTCAGTATTTATTATTGAACTCTGAGGGGATACAATGATTCTCTCATTTTTAAATAGCCCCGACTTTTTTGTATTTTCAATCTCTTTTTCAAGATGAACTTTAAAATCTTTATACATTTCAAAAATTTATTTAGATTATATATTTTAATGTAAATTATAAATTATATATTATATCCCATAATGAGTAGAATACTAATTATTGGTTCTGAGGGGCAACTTGGTTCTGAATTATCTGCTTTTCTAAAAAAAAAGAGTGATTTAGATAATATCATTCTTACAGATATTAAAGATGATTCTTCTTCGAACTTAACATACAAGAAATTAGATGCTTTAAATTTTAATGAGTTAAAGTCATTTGTTATAGATAATAATATTGATGAAGTGTATCACCTTGCAGCAATTCTATCTGCTAAGGGTGAGGAAGACCCAATGCTAACATGGGATCTAAATATGAACTCTTTATTTAATGTACTTGATCTAGCAAAAAACAGAATAATAAAAAAAGTTTTTTGGCCAAGTTCAATATCTGTATTTGGAAATAATACACCTAAAGTTAATACAAATCAATTCTCAATTAAAGAGCCAAATACTGTATATGGAATAAGTAAATTATCAGGTGAGAGATGGTGCGAATATTATAACGTTAAATATGGAACTGATATAAGAAGTATAAGGTTTCCTGGAATAATAAGTTCAAATACATTGCCAGGTGGAGGTACTACTGATTATGCTGTTGATATTTTTTATTCTTTTTTAAAAGATGAAAACTATAAGTGTTTTCTAAATGAAAATACCATGTTGCCTATGATATATATCGATGATGCTATAGAATCAATATATAAAATAATGAATGTCAAGAAAGAAAATTTATCTATTAAATCAAGCTATAACCTCTCAGGTTTCAGTATGACTCCAAAAATGATTGAAATTGAACTTAATAAATTAAAAGAAAATTTTTCAGTGATATATCAGCCAGATAATAGACAAGAAATTGCTGATTCATGGCCTAATTCTATTGATGATATATATGCTCAAAATGATTGGGATTGGTCCAGTAAGTACAGTTTAGTTAATACTACTAAAGAAATGATAAGAAGATTGAAAAAAAATAAAAGATGAATAAATACAATAATATAATATTTGAAATAAGAGATGATTATTATTTTGTAAAAATAAATAGACCTAAAAATCTTAATGCTCTTAATCAAGATACTATATCAGAATTAAAACAATGTTTTGATTTTATTAAAAAGAATTCTAAAGGTTTTTTTGGCGTAATATTAACCGGAGAGGGAGATAAATCTTTTGTTGCTGGTGCAGACATTAAGGAATTTACTGGTTTAGATCAAAAAGCATCTTTTAAATTTTGTATGAATGGTCATGGATTATTCAATAATATAGAAACTATGCCAATTCCTGTAATAGCTCTAGTAAATGGTTATGCTTTAGGAGGAGGTTGTGAATTAGCTTTGAGTTGTCATTTTAGATTTGCTACTAAAAATGCTCAATTTTCCCAACCTGAAATAAATCTTGGAATAATTCCAGGTTATGGAGGAACTCAAAGGTTAACACAGATTATAGGTAAATCAAAAGCTTTGGAGATGATGCTAACCGCACAAATGATTACTTCAGATCAAGCTTTTCAATTTGGATTAGTTAATAAAGTAGTAAATGATAATAAAAATGGAATATATGAGTGTGAAGAACTTATTAAAACATTAAAGAGAAAAGCTCCTACAGCCATTAAAAATATTATAAAATCAGTTAATAATTTTTATGACATAAACTCTGATGGTTTTCAAGAAGAAATTAATCTATTTTCTGAGTGTACATCAACTTCTGATTTTGATGAAGGTGTTAAAGCTTTCATTGAAAAAAGATGTCCCGATTTTAAAGGTGAATAAGAGAGGATAATAGATTACTAGTCATAAATTTTATTATTACTTTTGCAAAAATGTCTTTTAAAAAATTATATATCATCTTTTCTATATTTCTATTTGTTTCTTGTAAAAGAGATTTTATAAGTATAGAATCATCTAAAATCGCTATTGATGATTTTATTGTTGAGGAGATTGATTATAAGTACTTGTCTACAAAGTCAAAATTTCAATATAAAAATGATAATCAATTAATCAATGCTACTTTGAATATGAGAATCGAGAGGGATAGTAAAATATGGTTCTCGGTGAGAGTAGCTCTAGGAGTTGAGGCTGCTAGGGGTCTAATTACTAAGGATGAATTTATAATAATTGACAGAGTTAATAAGCAGGTGATTATTTCAACACCTGATATAATAGAGAGAGAGTTTAAGATTAAGTTAAATTTTGAGCAGTTAGAGTCTATTCTTACTGGTAATTTATTATATGATATATCAACTTCTGATCAGTTACTTCAAGAAGGAAGTTACTTTAAAATAGTTCAACAAAAAGAATCAATACAATCACAAAATCTAGTTAATATTAAGACATCAAAGATTGAGAAATTAATTTTATTTGATGAGATAACAAATTATTTACTTACTGTAGACTATGAAAATTTCAAACCTTTAGGGAAAATCTTATTTCCTGGAAGACATCTGTTTACTTCTGTAAGTTATTTGGACGATAGCAGTGTCCCAGTTATTACAAATATTAATTTTAATTTTAAAGAAGTTGAAAGAACTAATAAACCTTTAAAATTTCCATTTAATGTCCCATCTAAGTATGATGTCAAGAAGTTATAATATATTTTTTATAATATTTTTATTTTCTTTTAATCAATCATTTCCTCAACAGACAAGAAATACATTAGAGAAAGAAAGAGACATTAACCTTTCTAAAATTGAAGAAGCCGAAAAGATTATAATTGAAACTGAAAAATCAAAAAAAATTACAGTTGGAAAATTAAATGTTATAAATAAACAAATAAAAAACAGACAAGACTTAATTATTAATCTAAATAAAGATGTCAAAGTTCAATCTAATGAAATTAATACTCTAAGGAGCTTAATTTTCTCTCTTCAAAAAGATTTTAAAGTTTTAAATGAAGAATATTCTGAGATGATTTATCATTCTTATAAGTCTCAATCTTCCCTCGACAGATTAAGTTTTATTTTTTCTTCCAAAAATTATAACCAAATGTTCAGAAGGTTCAATTATATTTTTCAATATTCAAAATTTCGAAAAAATCAAATTAATGAAATAGAAAAAGTTTCTATAGAGTTGAGTAATCAAGAGAAAAGTCTAATGGAAGTTAACAGAAAACAAAATTCTCTTTTAAAAGAAGAGGTGAGTGAGAACAATAAACTTCAAAAACTAAAAGGAAGACAAAAAAGAATTATTTCAGATTTAAATAAAAAACAAAGGGGTTTAAGAAAAGAGATAAATGATAGAAAGATTGCGCTTGAGAAGTTAGATAAATTAATAAGAGATATTATTAGAAGAGAAAAAGAATCTTTACTGTTAAGTGAAGATGACAATATTGATCTTTTAAAATTAACTGAAGGTTTCGAATCAAACATTGGAAAATTATCATGGCCTGTTAAATCTGGATTCATATCAAATAGATTTGGAGAACATCCCCATCCTGTTATAAAAACAGTTAAGGTTAAAAATGATGGTATTGATATTCAAACAAGTAAATCATCTAGAGTCTTTGCTGTATTCTCTGGTAAAGTTTCTACTGTAGCATTTATTCCTGGAATGAATAATGTTATAATTGTTAATCATGGAGATTATTATACTTTATATGCGAAACTTAAAAACCTTAAAGTAGAAAAAGGTGATATAATTAAAGGAGGCCAGATTATAGCAGAACTTGTAACTAATAGTGATGGTATAACTCAATTACAGTTTCAAATTTGGAAAAATAATATAAAGTTGAATCCTGAAAAATGGATTATCAAAAAATGATTTTGTTATATTTACATATTAATTTAAAACTATGAATGTAATTTTTGCAATTGGTATGCCTGGAGGCTGGGAATGGATAATAATTGGACTTATCGTTGTTATCTTTTTTGGTGCTAATAAGATACCGGAAATCTTTAAAGGATTTGGTAAAGGAATCAGGGAGTTTAAAGACGCTTCAAGAGAGATAAAAAAGGAGATTGAGAAGGAGTCTAATACTGATACTGAAAAAAAATAAGTACTAAATTTTAATAGTTACTATCCGAATAACCAAGAAAACCATCCTGAAGATTTAGAATTAGTAATTCCTTTATCATTTATTATTTCTGCTACTTTTTCAGGACTATAACCTACAGAATTTGCTACGTGACCAAGTAGAAAGAACTCGTGATCGTGAACTTCATTATCAGATTTAATTAAACTAACCAATTCGCCTATAAAAGTTTCTTTTTCTTCATCATTAAGACTCTTGTTAATTACCTCTCCATATTCAGATTGAATTTTATTAAAGAAATTTCTCGTGTCTATAGAATCTATATTTCCTTGACCATATTTCTTTAATATTTCACTAGAATTTATAATATCCATTTCTTCGTTACCAATACTTCCATCAACCCTTGCTATCTTTGCAAAACATGAAGTTATGGCTTTGTTTAAAAGTTCATTGCTCATTTTTATTTTTTTAATTTTTCTAAAATTAATATTAATATTTATAAATAGTAAATAATGTCAAGTAGAATAAAATTAGATGTAATAGTAACAGTATTATTTTTTTTAGTGTCATGTTCTTATAACCCTCAATCCAAAAAGGAGAATTCTTCTTTTCTTCCCAGAGCAACAGGTGAAAATAATGAGATGTTAATTGTTATGGATTCTTCTAAATTTAAAGGAAGTATTGGAAGGGCATTAGTTGAAACTTATGGGGAATTCTTGAGAGGTTTACCTCAACCCGAGACTAGATTTGATTTGATACATATAAAGCCTAGAAAGTTTAATAATATTTTAAAACATGCTAAAAACATTGTTATAGCATTTACTCTTGAAGGAAAAAGTTTAGACTCTGAAATATTAAGAAAAAACTTTAATTCTGAATCTTTAGATAAAATTAAATCTGATTCAACACTTTTCTATTTTTCTAGAAGAGATCAATATGCCAAAGGACAAACTGTTTTATATTTATTTAGTAAATCAGATGATGATCTCTTAAAAAAAATTAAGAAGAATAAGTCAGCGATTTTAAAATATTTTGAAGATGAGTTGAAAAAAAGAGTTGATAGAAAAATTTTTTCAAAGTTGGAAAAAAATATTTCTGATAAGTTATTTGATGACCATCAGATTAAAATTAAAATTCCTTATGGATATGATTTAGCAAAAAACAGTAAAGGAGAAAATAAAAATTTTTTTTGGTTGAGACAATTAGACCCAGAATTTGAAAAGAATATTTTTCTTTATTACGAAGATTATGAAGAGAGTAAATTGCAAAATTTTTATGATGTTTTTAATACAGATGATCCAAATATTAAAAGGATAAGAAATAAAATTTCAAAATCATTTCTAAAGGATTCTGAAAATTCTAAAATCTTTATGAGTATTCAAGATGTTTTTCCAATTACCTCTAAGAAGATAAGTTTTAAAGGAAATTCTTCTGTAGAATCTGTAGGTTTATGGAAACTTAGTGATATATCTGCCGGAGGTCCTTTCAAGAGTTTAATTATTTATGATTCTAATAAAAAAAGAGTTTATTATCTAGAAGGGTATGTTTATGCACCTGGGTCAAAAAAAAGAAACTTAATGCAAGAAATATCTTCTATATTAATGACATTTGAAATATGATATCATTTATAAGAGGTAAAAAAGTTGAAATAGATCCAGCAAAATTAATTTTAGATGTAAATGGGATTGGATATGAGATAAACATCTCACTTAGAACATTTTCAAAAATTAAGGATAAGAAGGAGATTAATATACATACTTACTTAAATGTTAAAGAAGATTCTCATACTCTCTATGGCTTTAATAGTAAAAGTGAAAAACAGACTTTTTTAAGTTTATTATCAATTAATGGAGTGGGCCCAAGTACCGGTATAATGATATTATCCTCTATATCAGCAGATGAATTTAATAAAGCAATTATTAGTTCAGATGTAAATAAAATAAAATCAGTAAAAGGGATAGGGTTAAAAACAGCGGAAAGAATAATTCTTGAATTAAAAGATAAAATTTCTATTGAAGATATTAGTGATGATTTTTATGATTCTTTTGACAATACTATTAGAGATGAAGCGTTATCAGCTTTATCTTCTTTGGGTATTTCTAAAAATATTGTTGATAAGCACATAAATGATATTTTAAAGAGAAATGAAAATATTTCTCTTGAAGAGTTGATCAAAGAGGTACTCAAGAGATCATAATGTCATAAATGGGTTACTTTGAATTCAATTATTAAATTTTTATTCATTTTATCACTATTTTTTTTAAATGGGATTAATCTTCATTCTCAATCATCATCTATCACATTAGATTCTCTTGTAAATTATGAGCCATCTAATTTTACGACTTATTCCATTAAAGATAGGTTTTCTGATCCTTATTCAAGTCTTTTTTCTAACAATGCTTTTTATTTAAATTCAAGTTCCATTGAATTGGGATCAACATATGACACTGCCGGAGTTTTTTATTTATCAGAAAAGATTGGAAATTTAAATTATAGACCATCAATCTCAATTCCTTTTTCTAGTTATGATAATTATACTACAAAAAGAGATATAAAAGAATATTTTAAAAAAAAATCATTAAGTCTTGATGGTGATAATGTATTAGAAAGTGGTAGGTTAATTCCTAAAATATATATTTCGGAGTCTTTAGATAGAATTTTTGGAGGTAATTTCATTGATCTTCAAGTTAATGGTTTTGTTAATTTAGATTTTGGAGGAAAATTTCAAAAAGTTGAAAACCCATCAATACCAATAAGACAACAAAGAAATGGTGGTTTCAATTATGACCAACAAATCAACTTAAATATTAATGGAAAGGTTGGAGAGAAGTTAAAAATTGCTGCAAATTTTGATAATAATAACACTTTTGATTTTCAAAATAATTTAAAACTTGATTATACTGGTTTTGAAGAAGAGATTATCAGAAAAATTGAAGTCGGAAATGTAAGTATGCCTGTAAAAAATAGCTTACTCCGTGGAGCTCAAAGTTTATTTGGTCTGAAAACTCAATTACAATTTGGAAACTTAAGTATAACTGGAATTTTATCAAGACAACAAGGTAAAAGTGAATCAATTAAAATTGATAATGGTTTTCAGGGAAGGGAATTTGAAATTTTAGGATCAAATTATGATAGGAATAGACATTTTTTCTTGGGACATTTCTTTAGAAATAATTATGAGAGATGGCTTAAATCGCTTCCTCTTGTAAGCTCCGGAATAAACATTAATAGAGTTGAAATATATATTTTAAATAGAACAAATAATTCTGAGTCTTTAAGAAACTTTGTTGCATTTACAGATTTAGCAGAGGGTAAGAACATTTTAAAACCTAATAATCCAAATATTGGATTAGGTAATTTAACTCCAGCTGATAATAGCTCAAATCTACTATTTGATAATATAAGTGATAATACTAGCTTAAGAAGTCTAGATTTAGTTGATGATATTTTAATTAATCAATTTAATCTTTCAAAAACAATTGATTTTGAGAAAGTAACTTCTGCCAGAAAATTAGATACCGATGAGTATGAAATAAATAAAACTCTTGGATATTTCTCATTGCTTAGAAGGCTTCAAAATGATGAAGTTCTAGCAGTATCTTATGAGTATACATATAATGGTAACAGGTTTAAAGTTGGAGAACTTTCAGAGGATTATCAAAATAGAGAGGATAGTGAAATGATATTTCTTAAACTTATAAGACCATCAAATATTAATACACAAATTCCAACATGGGAATTAATGATGAAAAATATTTATAATATAAATGCAACTCAAATTGAAAAAGACAATTTTGAATTAAGAATTAATTATAGAGATGATGCTGTAGGTTTTAATAATCCAAGCTTAAATGAAGGTACTTTAACTAGAGATAAACCTTTGATAAGATTATTAGGTCTAGATCGATTAAATTTTTCAAATGACCCTCAATATGATGGTAATTTTGATTTCGTGGAAGGTTTCACTATCAATTCAAAAAAAGGAAATATAATTTTTCCTGTACTTGAGCCCTTTGGCTCAAAATTAAAAACATATTTTGAAGATAGTAATGAAACTGAGTTATCTGAAAAATATGTATATGAAGAGTTATATTCTGAAACTCAAGATGAGGCTCAGAAAATTTTATCAAAAAATAAATTTTTTATTGTAGGAACTGTCTCTTCAGGTTCTGGTAGTGAAATTAATCTTCCAGGTTTAGATATATCTGAAAACTCTGTAGTGGTTATGGCAGGAAATATAAGACTTGTAGAGGGTACAGACTATACTGTAAATTATAATTTAGGAAGTGTGAGAATTTTAAATCCTTCAATTTTATCATCTGGACAAGAGGTTACAATCTCATTTGAGAAAGCTGATTTGTTTAATTTTCAAACTAAATGGTTATCTGGAGCCAGGGTTGAGTATAAAATTGATGAAGAGATTAATCTTGGATTTACAGTTTTTCATTTAAATGAGCGTCCAGGAGGAATTACAAGGTTTAGTGTTGGGAATGAGCCTGTTAAAAATACTAAATATGGATTTGATTTTAATATAAATAAAGAGAGTGAGTTTTTAACAAAAGTTATAAATACAATTCCTTTTTTAGCTACTACCGAAAAGTCAAATATTGATTTAAGTACTGAGTTTGCTCAGATTATCCCAGGAACATCTAATGTTATTAATGGAGAAGGGATAACATATATAGACGATTTTGAAAGTGCTGTAATTCCAATTTCTCTTGGTGGTTCTTCAATATCTTGGAAATTAGGGTCAACACCAGAAACAAAAAATAATAAATTTGATATGAGTTCTATATCTTCTGATAATTTAGGCTATGCGTTTAAAAGAGCAAAGATAGCTTGGTACACAATTGATAATATATTTTATCTAAATGGAGGTTCTCTAAAGCCTCAAAATTTAAGTTTAGAAGATCTAGAAAATAATTATACTAAGGCAGTTTCTCCTCAAGATATATTTAGGAAACAGGACAGGCAACTAATAAATACAAATTTATCAATCTTTGATGTAGCTTATTTTCCTAACGAAAGGGGTCAATATAATTATAATACTGATCTATTACCTTCAGGTTTATTGAGAAACCCTAAGTCTAATTATGGAGCTTTAACAAAAAGTATTTCAAATGATACTGATTTTGATCGAACTAATATTCAATACATTGAATTTTGGTTAATGGATCCTTTTATAGATGGAGAGAATGGTAAGGTTTTAGATGGAATTTTTAATAAAAATAACGAAACAGGAGGTAAATTAATTTTTAATTTAGGAAATGTTTCTGAGGATATTATGAAAGATAATGTCCACGCATTTGAAAATGGCTTATCTCATGATTATTCTAATGAAGCAATAAAATTTAATGAGTGGGGAAGAGTAACATCAAAACAATATTTAACCAATTTTTTTGAAAATAACAGTACTTCTAGATCAAATCAGGATGTGGGTTTAGATGGACTAAAGAATGATGATGAAAATAATTATTTTAAAGATAATTTTTTGGATAAAATGAATTTAACTAGTGAGGGAAAATTAAAAATTGAAAAAGATGTATCTGCAGATAATTTTAAATATTACCTAGGTAGTGATCTTGATGAATCAAATATTAAAATTTTAGAGAGGTATAAATATATTAATGGAATGGAAGGAAATACCCCTCTTAACTCTGGTGGAAATTTTTCTGCTCAAGGTTCTCCATATCCTGAGAATGAAGACCTAAATGATGATAACACTTTATCAGATACAGAGAGTTACTATGAATATGAAATAGATCTGAATCCTAGTGAGCTAGATGTTGGAAGAAATAATATTGTAGATAAAATAATTGATAAGTCAGGTAATGCAACTTGGTATCAGTTTAGAGTTCCAATAAGATCACCTGATAGAGTTCACGGAAATATTTCTGATTTTAAAACAATTAGGTTTTTAAGGACATATTTGACAAACTGGGAGCAACCTGTTGTTTTGAGATTTGCAAAACTTCAACTAGTAGGAAGTCAATGGAGAAAATATGAAGAGTCGATATTTCAGTCAGGTCTAAATGAGGTTTCAGAATCTTCTGATTCAGATATTCAGATATCTGTAGTAAGTATAGAAGAGAATAGTATTGGGTCAGAAAATAAGTCACCTTATGTTATCCCTCCAGGTATTCCTAGAGATATTGATAATACTACAATCATTCAAAGAAGAACTAACGAACAATCTCTTCAAATTTGCATTGATGACCTCTCTGATGGAGACGGAAGAGCAATTTTTAAAGAATCAAATTTTGATTTAATTAATTATGGCAGGATTAAAATGTTTATTCATGCTGAACCAAAGGATGGTGAAATTCTAGATGATAATGAAATTAATGCATTCCTTAGATTTGGCTCAGATTATGAAAATAATTACTATGAGATAGAGCTACCTCTAAAAATCACGCGACCTGAGTTATTAAACCAATCTAGTTCTAACCTATCTAGATTAGTATGGCCCCAAGAGAATGAAATAAATTTTTCTATTGATGAGTTACTTTCTTTGAAGTCAGAGAGAAATAGAGAAAAAATTGATATTAATTCTCCTTTCACTAAAATGTCAGCCAACGGAAAATATAAGATTAGAATTAAAGGAAGACCTTCTTTAGGTTCAATTTTAAATATTATGATTGGAATTAAAAACCCTTTATCTGAAGATAGGGCATCTAAGTCAGCATGTTTATGGTTTAATGAATTAAGATTAACAGATTTTGATAAGACTAAAGGTTGGGCTGCTAATGCTAGTTTAAACGTAAAATTATCAGATATAGGTAATATTTCATCTTCTCTCAGATACACTTCAGTTGGATTTGGTTCAATACAACAAAAGATATCAGAAAGATCTAGAGAAGAAAAATTGCAGTATGATGCATCTGCTAATCTTAATTTAGATAAGTTATTACCATCAAAATCTGGAATTAAATTACCATTATATATTTCTACTTCAAACTCTATAATTACTCCAAAATATGACCCTTTAGATAAAGATATTCCTTTAGAAGCAGCTATAAAATCATTTGATACTAAGAAGCAACAACAAGAATATAAAAGTTTAACAGAGGAAAGAATTGAATCAAAGTCAATAAGCTTAAACAATGTCAGAAAAGATAGAACAAATCCTGAGTCAAGAGTTGATATATGGGATATTGAAAATTTTTCAACAGGATTCTCATATAGTGAAAGAAATAGTTCAAATGTTACAACTCAGTCAATTCAATCTAAAGAGCATAGAGGTAATATATCATATAATTTCTCACCAAAAAGTAGAAGTATTCAACCTTTCAAAAATTTAAAAGTATTTGATTTGAAAATTTTTAAATTAATTAAAGACTTTAATATTAATCCATTGCCATCTAATATAAATATAAGAGGGGATCTAAATAGAAGATTTAATAAAACTCAATATAGAAATTCAGATTTAAGTATAGAGGGAGTAGATGCTATATATGAAAAATATTTTTCAATCAATAAATCATATGGGTTAAGATGGAATATTTTTAATAGTATGAATATTGATTTTAATGTAATAAATAATGCAGTTGTTGACGAGCCTGAAGGTGAGTTAGATTCACAAGAAAAATTAGATAGCATGTATTATAATTTAAAGAGATTAGGTAGAACTAATAACTTTAATCAGAATATTCAAATAAATTATAAACTACCAATTAATAAGATCCCATTACTTGATTGGATTAGCTCTAATGCCAAATATTCATCTAGATATATTTGGTCTGCTGGATCTTACCAACAGTCTGACTCTCTTGGAAATATTGTTGAAAATAATAGGGAGTATTCCTTAAATACAAAATTAGATATATCAAAATTTTACGATAAGGTTCCAATCCTAAAGAATTACAATAAAAAATATCAAGAAAAAGATTCAATTAAATCTATTTTTCAATCTAAAACTTTTGATGGTATTATGAAGTTAATTATGTCTCTTAGATCTATTAATCTTACATATAATGTTTCTGAGAGAACTGGTATGGCTGGTTTAGTCGATTCTCCAGGTATTTTTGGTATAAATAATTTTTCTAAATCACCAGGATGGAACTTTATTTTAGGTTCTCAAGATTCTGAAATTAGAAATATAGCTGCAGATAGAGGATGGCTTGTGAAAAATGATTATTTAAATTCTCCATTTATTCAATCTAGGAGTAAAAATTTTCAATTTAGAAGTAGCATTCAACCACTTAATTCTTTTAGAATACAATTAGATGCTAAAAGAATTGTCTCAGAAAACTTTCAGGAAACTTTCCGGTTTAACTCACAGAAAAACTCTTACGTCTCCTTGACACCTACAAGGGGTGGTACTTTTTCATTGTCATTTCTAGCAATTAGAACATCATTTATTAAAGATGATGAATTAAATAATTCTCCAACTTTCACCCAATTTGTTGAGAATAGAGAAATTATTAGGGACAGATTAAATAATTTAAATACACAAGGTGAATATGGATTAAATTCTCAAGATGTGTTAATTCCAGCATTCATATCTGCATATTCTGACTCGGATCCTACATCATATTCACTAAAACCATTCCCTAAAATACCTATTCCTAATTGGAGAGTTGACTTTTCAGGTTTAAGCAAGATCGAATCATTAAGTGAAATTTTTTCAAATATTACTATATCACATGCTTACCAAAGTATATATTCTATTGGTGAGTTTTCTAATTCACTTCTATATGTTGATAATCTAGACTTCAATAATTCAATTATGAATTATCCTTTAGCATCTCAGCAGACGGAAAATGGATTAATACCTTTTTACATTATAAATCAAGTCAGAATTACTGAGAGATTTTCTCCATTAATAGGTGTAAATGTTAGGACTAAAAATAATTTAAATGCTAGACTAGATTATAAAAAAGATAGAAATATAATGTTGAACTTATCAAATTCTCAAGTTTCAGAAATGAGAAACTCTGATTTTTCCTTAGATTTCGGATACACAAAAGATAAATTAAAACTTCCATTTAAGTATATGGGTAATACCATTATTCTTGATAATGAAATTGAGTTTAGATTAAATTTTATAATAAGAAATACAAAAACTATACAAAGGAAGATAGATAAAGAAACTGTAGTGACTAACGGAAACTATAATTTTCAATTAAGACCAAATATTAATTACACTGTTAATAATAGAGTGAATCTAATTGTATATTATGATAGGGTAGTTAATAAACCTGTTGTTTCAAACTCTTTTCCTAGATATTCTTCTTCATTCGGTGCTAGACTTAGGTTAAGTTTAAATCAATAATTGTTTTTTTATTAGATAAAATAAAATCATTTATTATATTCGTCGTATGAATTTAAAAGATCTAAAATATACTAATGATCACGAATGGGTAAAAGTTGAAGATGGTATAGCTTATGTTGGTATAACAGATTTTGCTCAAGGTGAATTAGGAGATATTGTTTATGTTGAAATTGAGACCCTTAATGATAATATTCAGATAGGAGAAGTTTTTGGAACAGTTGAGGCAGTCAAAACAGTATCAGATTTATTCATGCCAATATCAGGAGAAATTATAGAAATTAATGAAAAATTAGAGTCTGAACCAGAAATTGTTAATAATGACCCTTATGGTAATGGTTGGATGGTTAAAATTAAGTGTGATGATATTTCTCAACTCAATGATTTATTGGACTTAGATGCTTATGAGTCTCTCACAAAATAGAAAATTTTATTTTTATCTTTTATGTTCAATTTTCTGGTTTATAATTATTGTATACCTTATGATATTTTATAAGTTTAATTCCAATTATAATATTATTACTTTTCCTTACTCTGATAAAATTATTCATTTTATTTTATTTTTTGTGCAGTCTATGTTTATTACTAAAACATATATAGCTAGAAATTTTAAGTCTGATAAGTTAATGCCAAAAATTATTTTTTATTTTTTAATCTTCTGTTTTTCAGTAGAATTAATACAGATATATCTTCCTTATAGATCCTTCGAATTACTAGATCTAACAAGTAATTTAATTGGCTCTCTTTCAGGTGCATTTTTTGTCTTTTTTTTAGAAAGTAAAATTTAATTTGTTAAATTGTAGATATGGAAACAAAGAAAAACCCAAAAGCAGATCTTGAGAAAAGAAGTGGATTATTTCTTAATATAGGGTTATGTGTTAGTCTTTTACTAGTTATAACTGCATTTGAGTGGAGGTTCTATGATCGTGGAGCTGGGATGGACCTAGGCTCTATTGAAGATGATTTCGAGGATTTGATGGAAATACCACCCACTGAGCAACCGCCACCACCACCACCTGTTATTCAACAACCAGAAATTATTGAAGTTCCAGATGAAGAAGAAATTGAGGAAGAAATTGAAATAGTAATTGATGTAGAAATCACTGAAGAAACTGTTATTGAAGAGATTGTTTTTGAGGAAGCTCCAGAGGAAGAAGAAGTTGATGAAATTTTTACTATTGTTGAGGATCAGCCAACACCTCCAGGTGGAATGGGTGCATTTTACAAATATGTGGCTACTAATTTGAGATATCCTGCACAAGCTAGAAGGATGGGTATTGAAGGTAAAGTTTTTGTTCAATTTGTTGTTGATAAGGATGGTAATTTGACAAATGTCCAAGCTATCAAGGGTATTGGAGCAGGTTGTGATGAGGAAGCGGTAAGAGTGATAGCAAAAGCAAAAAGATGGTCTCCAGGAAAGCAAAGAGGTAGACCTGTAAAGGTTAGAATGATTTTACCTATAACATTTAAGTTAGGTTAGCACATATCTAAAATATATTATAACAATTCTCTTTTATTTTTTCCAGATATTCTTTCATATTAATAACTGATCTTTGAATTTTAAAATCTGAGCATTTTGATCCAATAGTATTTATTTCTCTCCCTATTTCTTGACTAATAAAGTTTAATTTTTTACCAACAGACTTTGAACTTTTAACAGTTTTTGTAATTAAATTAATATGTTTATCTAACCTAACTAATTCTTCGTTAATATCTACTTTTTCAATATAATAGAACAACTCTTGTTCAAATCTGTTTTTATCAAATTTTACTTTTTTTATTTCGGCAATTTTTTTTCTTAGTGTAATTACTTTACTCTTCTTTCTATTACTATCTAATTTTTGAATTTTATTTAATTCATTACTTATTAACTTTATGAATTTATTTATGTCTTTATATATTGATTTCCCTTCTTCTTTCCTAAATTTTATACAGGAATTCAGTCCTTTTTTTATTTGAGAAAATATAATTTTATTAGATATCCTAACTTTTTTATCAGAAGTAATTAGGTCAATATTTTTTAAAGCATTATTGAAAATAACTTTATCTTCAACTTTTATTGAGTTATTAGAAAGCTTTTTAATTTCTAAAAAAATTTTATTGAATTTCTTATCGTTAAATAACTTTTCATTTTTATTTGGTAAATATTTTATGTTTATATTAAGTTCAACCTTACCTCTTTCTAATATTTTCTTTGATATACTTCTAATTTCAGACTCAACTTTTCCGAGGTCTTCATTACATCTATAGCTTAGATCAAAATATTTAGAATTTAAAGACTTTATTTCTACATCTATTGAATATTTCTTTTTAGAAATAGAAGAGTAACCGAAGCCTGTCATTGATTTTATCATAAACTTAAAAACTATAACCAAATGAGATATGATATTTTGTGTTACCAATCTGATAATCTTCTATTGGCTTTGCAATATCAAGTTTAATATAATAGTCAGTTATAAATGATCTAAGACCAAATCCATAACTAGCTAGCCAAGGGTTTTTTGAATTTTCTATTTCTGCTTGAAATACTGAACCAGGCTCTTTAATAATCCAAGTATTAACGTCATTGTTTTTGCTGAAAGGTGAATTAATATTCCAGGATGAGCCTAAATCAAAGAAACCCACAAATTGTAAACTATTTAAAAAACTACTAGAAGCATTTTTACCACTTATAAACTTTACTAAAGGTACTCTTAATTCAGAATTTAAAACTAATACTTTATATCCATCAAATTTGTTGAAATTATATCCTCTAAGGTTGATATATTCAC
>Ga0055584_100001489_pt1 | contig 22978 bp, 23 predicted proteins | sample OSDHelmetaG_FD_58716 | JGI IMG/M metagenome (GOLD analysis project Ga0055584, IMG submission 58716) | Pelagic marine sediment microbial communities from the LTER site Helgoland, North Sea, for post-phytoplankton bloom and carbon turnover... | ecosystem: Environmental > Aquatic > Marine >...
TAAAACTTTGTTTTGTAGCTTTTTATAGGGTAAAATCATTTTTAAATAGTACTTTTGTAAGTGGTATTTTAATGATTTTACCCAAAAAAAAACAGAAAGCGAGTAACTCTTTACGGTTTTTTTCGTTCAATCTATTCAAACAGGTATCCTTTTGTTGTTCCTACTCAAACAACAATTAGGAATAAAAAAATACAACCTAACACCTATTTAGCAATCATAAATCAATCCAACACAGTTACCATGAAATTACATGTATTATTTATTTACATCACTAGCTTTTTTGTTTTGGTTGCCTGTGGTTCTACTTCTGGAACAATAAGGAATGACAAGACTTTAGCATCTACCGATAAAAAAGCGCCCGATGATGATTATGATGGTGTACCGAATGATGTTGACCAATGTCCTTACATCTATGGTACAGCCCGCACATTTGGTTGTCCAGATGCAGATGGTGATGGGATTCAAGATGCGGAAGACCGCTGTCCCGATGAAAAAGGCTATGCCAATTTATTAGGTTGCTTGGATAGAGATTATGATGGAATTATTGATCCAGACGATCAATGTCCAGATGCTTATGGAGAGCGAGAAACAGGTTGTCCAGACATTGACCCTTCTGATGTGGATGGCGACGGAGTTAAGAATGAAGACGACGAATGTCCTGAAATAAGAGGTTTGTTTACCGCAAATGGTTGTCCAGATGGTGACGGCGATGGGATTAAAGACGAATTAGATGCTTGTCCTGATTTATTTGGTGTTGAGGAGTACAATGGTTGTCCTTTGGCAATTGGTGACATGATGGAATTGGCAAGATTAAATGGTCATCCAGCAAAAGTGAATGGCATCAAAGAAAAAGGGTACTACAAAAGTTATGATGGAAAATTGTACGATGTAAACGATCGGCTTGTCACCGTAGTTTCTGGTGATATTGTAGATGCTGGAGGTTCTTTTATTACCGATGAAAAAGGATTTTTTATTGATAGAAAGGGGTATATTCGTGATGGAAATGATGGCGTTGTGCGTTTGGATGACGAAGGTTATGCGTTTAGCCCAGATGGCTTGTTGAGTAAAAAACAGGTAAATAATGTTGGATCTGGCGGAGGAATACAAATTGGTAAAAATGGTTTGCCAACACCAAGAAAAAATGGTATTCAGTTTAATAACAACGATAATTATAACGATTATACAGAGGATAATAACGACAATGGTTCTGGTGGAGGTTTTAATCCTGGGGATATTTATGATAACCCTAGAGACATTCAACCTTTAAGTCCACAAGAAGCGGCAGATTGTAATCGAATCAATTTGCAAACATTGACCGCTGCAATTTACTTTGATTATGATGCAGGAAAAGCAGACAATAGTTCTTTGCGCCAATTGAATCGAGTGGTGGACGCAATGCAAAAATGTGCGAAGCTAGAATTACAAGTAGGTGGTTATGCGGATAGTGATGGTGGTGAAAATTACAATTACAAATTATCAGAAAAAAGAGCTAAGTCTGTCTTAAAATATATCATGGGACAAGGCATTAGTGACCGCCGATTGAAATACAATGCTTATGGCGAAAAATATCCTTTGTCAAACAATTCTACAGACGAAGGAAAACAACGCAATCGACGTGCAGAAATTCAAGTGATCCGTAAGTAGTGTTTATCGCTACAGTATATGCGCTAAAAAAAAGGAGATGCAAACACTTAAGGTCTTGCATCTTCTTTTTTTGTTAATCTAAAATGTTCCTAAAATAACCTCCCCGATATTAATTGTCACAAAAAGCGTGAGATAGAAGATGTACGATATAATTCCAGCTTTTTTAACTGCCTTTCTAATTACTTACTTTGCTATACCTTCAATTATCAAGATAGCAGTAGAGAAAAATTTGGTAGATGAACCAGGAGAACGGCGTTCTCATTCCAAAAGTGTCCCTACTTTAGGAGGTTTGGGTATTTTTGCAGGACTAATTTTTTCCACTACTTTTTGGGTACCGTTTCATGAGCAGCCCTCCCATCTACAGTATATTTTGTGTGCTTTTATTGTAATTTTTCTAATTGGAGCGAAAGACGATATTATACCTTTATCTCCTTCTAAAAAATTTGCAGGACAAATTTTTGCTGCCTTTCTATTGGTTTACTTTGCCAAGATACAATTGACTAATTTATATGGAATTTTTGGTATTTATGCAATTCCTGATTTTGTAGGCATTCCATTGACTATTTTTACAATTATTGTGATTATTAATGCCTTTAATTTAATAGATGGAATCAATGCCCTTTCTGGAACGATTGGCTGTATTATTTGCGGAACTTTTGGCTATTGGTTTTATTGTATGAATCGACCCGATTTAGCGATTATAGCCGCTGCTTTAGGAGGCGCACTCATTGCTTTTTTGCGTTACAATGTAGCCGCAGAAATATTTATGGGAGATACAGGATCTTTGTTAATAGGACTAACAGCGGCTATTTTAGCCATTTCTTTTATTCAATCCAATATTACTTATGTCAATGCACACAGTGTTCGCTCGGTACCAGCGGTTACGGTAGGTATTTTAATTATTCCATTGTTTGATACTTTAAGAGTCTTTATCTTACGGATCCTAAAAGGGAAGTCACCTTTTAATCCAGACCGCAGCCACATACATCATTTATTGTTAGATTTAGGGTTTAGTCATTTGCAAGGAACGGCTATTTTAGGTCTTGTTAATTTAGTGTTTATAGGAGTTGTTTTTAACTTACAATGGATTGGAACGCTTCCTTTGTTTGGCGTGGTAATCTTGTTGGGAACAGTACTGACAGGTATTGTTGAATATGCTTTGCGAAGAAAACAGAAAATTTAAGATTATGTTGAATGCCTTAGCTGTATTTTTGGGGGGAGGATTAGGAAGTCTTTGCCGTTATGGTTTGAGCTTGCTTCTCCCAAGTACTAATATTGGATTTCCTATAGCGACGTTATTGGCAAATATAGGGGCTTGTTTTGTACTAGGTTATTTAAGCCATTATGTCCTTCGAAATAGTTTATTAGACCATTGGAAACTCTTACTTGGAACAGGATTTTGTGGAGGGTTTAGCACCTTTAGCACCTTTTCTAAAGAAACCTTAGAGCTCAGTCAAGTTGGCTTGACGCTGTGGTCTGTTGTGTATTTAATTTTAAGTTTGGTTTTAGGGATTTTAGCTGTTTTTTGTGGAATATGCTTGGCTAATTTTAAGGAATAATACATGTTGAACCCCTCTTTTGACCTATTGAAGATAATTCTAATAATTTAAGGATATTACAAAAGCAATAACTATCTTTATATTTTTAAAAAGCGTGTTAATTCATCTTGTAGTAGATGTTTTATAATTGATGAATTGATAAATAGTTGTGTTGGATATGAAAGAAGAGTGGGATTTAATTATAAAGCCACGACAGAAATTGCTAAACCTTAATCTAAAAGAAATTTGGCAGTATCGTGACTTGTTAACTATGTTTGTAAAGAGAGATGTAGTAACGGTGTATAAGCAGACTGTATTAGGACCGATATGGTTTTTTGTACAACCAATAATGACCATGTTAGTCTATGTTATTGTTTTTGGTAACATAGCGGGTATCTCTACAGATGGAATCCCAAAGCCATTATTTTATTTATCTGGAATTATTATCTGGAATTACTTTTCAGAGTGTTTTATGCAAACCTCTAATACCTTTTCTGTCAATCAAGACATGTTTGGAAAAGTATACTTTCCTAGATTAGTCATGCCCCTATCTAAAGTTGTTTCAGGGCTAATTAAATTCATTATCCAGTTCATCCTTTTTCTTATCCTTTATACGTATTTTATTCTAAATGGTGTTGTTGTTTCACTCTCTTGGAGCATTTTATTAGTGCCATTTTTGATCTTATTAATGGCAGGTTTGGGGCTAGGGCTTGGTTTGTTGTTTACCTCTTTAACTACCAAATACCGTGATTTTCGGTTTTTAGTCCAATTTGGCATACAACTATTAATGTATGCAACGCCTATTATTTATCCAATGAGTTTGATCGAAGGGGACTTAAAAAACATTATTAGCTTAAATCCTTTGGCACACATTGTTGAGGCCTTTAAATATAGTTTTTTAGGTCAAGGAAACTTATCATTATATGGCTTAGTTTATGCTACTGTTTTTACAATTCTCATTCTAATTGGAGGCGTTTTAATATTCAATAAAACAGAGCGAAATTTTGTAGATACAGTTTAATAGCCCTTGAATTAAAAATCAATTTATGCTGAATCTACGACCACCCAAACAAAAGACTCCCCTCTTAAGTCATTAACGAATTATAGTGAAATAAAATAAGATATGTCTGACATTGTATTAAAAGTTGAAAACTTATCTAAGCAGTATCGCATTGGCGAAATTGGGACAGGAACATTGTCTAATGACATCAAGCGGTGGTGGGCTCAAGTAAGAGGAAAAGAAGATCCTTTTAGCTTGGTAGGGCAAGTCAATGACCGAACTAAAAAAGCAGAATCTGATTTTGTCTGGGCCTTACGAGATATTAATTTCCAAGTAAAACAAGGAGATGTCTTAGGAATTATAGGAAAAAATGGTGCAGGAAAATCTACCTTACTCAAATTAATATCAAGAATTACAGCGCCGACGCTTGGCTCTATCAAAGGAAAGGGGCGAATTGCCTCTCTTCTAGAAGTTGGAACAGGAATGCATCCCGAAATGACAGCAAGAGAGAACATCTATCTGAATGGGGCAATTATGGGAATGACGAAACGAGAAGTTGCTCGTAAGTTTGATGAAATTGTTGATTTTGCAGGTTGTGCCTTGTATGTTGATACTCCTGTGAAACGATATTCTTCAGGAATGCGTGTGCGTTTAGGCTTTGCTGTAGCGGCTTTCCTAGAACCTGAAATCTTAATTGTCGATGAAGTTTTGGCGGTAGGAGATGCAGAGTTTCAAAAAAAGGCTATTGGCAAAATGAAAGAAGTGAGCGAAGGTGGCGAAAGGACCGTTTTGTTTGTAAGTCATAATATGGCAAGTGTGCGGAGTTTGTGTAGCACAGCTATCATCTTAAATAATGGAGGGATTACCTACGAGGGAACAGCAGTGAATGCTGTTGATACTTATATTCGAGGGACTCAAACGGATAGTTATACTTTATTGTCGAAAAGAACCGATTTTAGAGGAAAAGGACGATTTAAATTTGAAGATATTCAGTTTTTAGATGAGAATGGAAATTCGGTTTATGAGTTGATTTCAGGGCGTACGTGTTTTATTAAAATAAAGTATACGAATACAATTCCAGATTTTAACTTAGCCCGCTTCATTTTTGGCTTGAAGATTTTGGGTGGAGGCGATCTTGTTTCTGGTTTCTCAACGATTGAATCAGGATTAGTGCTCGATTTTACTGCTACAGAAGGAGCGGTAACTTTGAGAATTAATAAACTGGCTTTAAGAGGCGGTTCGTATTCTGTTGACTTATTTTCTAGTTATGGAACAACTTCAGAAGGTGACCTTGAATGTCAATTTGAAAGTGCCATAAGTTTAACGGTATTGGCTGGAGACTATTGGGGGACAGAGCGAATTAATAGAAAAGGGTTGGATGTGATCATGGATTTGGAAGTCCTTTGATCTAAGCAAAATGCTTTTTGATGAAAAAAATGAAAGTTTTCAATAGATAAAAAATTCAAAATGAAATTTAGTGGAATCGTTAGTTTTGGAGAAAAAAGAACCTTTTTACCTAAAAAAGAGCCCTTTAATATTGAAGAGAGCCATTTAGTTTTTAGAAGAAAATCTTTGGATTTATTCGAAGAAGATAATTTAGTTTTTAATTCCAAAGATATATTTATCAGTATAGAAGGGTATATTATCAATGATAGCGTATTGTATGAAAAATACAATTGTACAGATTTGAAGTCATTGGTATTAACTTTAATAGAAAAAAATGGAGCGGACTGGATAACCGAGATCAATGGAGAGATTTCAGTTATTTATTATAATAAAACAAGTAAAGAGGTCTTTCTGTATACAAACTTAACGACGACTAAACCTATTTTTTATTTTTATAAGGATAACAAACTGGTCTTTGGAAGAAGAACATTTGATGTGCTTGACTTATTGACTCCAGAAGATGATTTGTTATTAGATGAAAAAAGCATTCGTTTTTTTCTTCGATATGGTATTTATCCTCAAAACAAAACAATGTTTAAGGGACTGCATAAGGTTGTTGCAGGAACGTATATAAAGGTTACACCCGATACAATTCAAGAACACACTTATCACAAACTGACCGCTACGCCGCATTATAATAAAGACTATAACAGCTTATTAACAGAACTGAATACAGCGTTTGATAAAGCCGTTAAGGAGGCGATTGAAAAAAATTTAGCGGCGAATAAAAAAACGTTAATTACTTTAAGTGGAGGATTAGATTCTAGGATGATCGTCTTATCTGCTTATAAACAAGGCTATGATTTTGATACGATTACTTTTGCTCAAAAAGGGTCTTGGGATCATATCATTGCTCAAGAATTAGCTAAAAAAATTAATAAAAAAAATATTTTTATTGATTTGACCAATGGGGACTACTTATCGGAGTATGAGAAACTTATTGATCTGAATGGTGGCTATGTTACTTTTGCAGGGGCTTCACAATCCTATTATTCTTTTAAATCAATAGAAAAGGAGTTAAAACAATATGGATTGATCTTAACGGGGCAATTAGGAGATGCATTGGTAGGTTGCACTTATAATTCGAAAGGATTGGAGAGTCGCCCAGAAATTGGAGACCTTAGAACTGGAAGCCAATTTCATTTGGATGGATTGGTTCCTATGTTAGAAAAACTTAATGCAAATTATGAAACCAAAGAGTTGTTAAACTTTTATTGTGGTGGATGTAATGGCGTCTCGAATGGCGATATTTCTACCAATTCATTGGTGCAATACCATACCCCTTTTTTGGCGAAGGATTTCTTGGAATTTTGTTCTAAAATACCTGTAAGTTTAAGAATAAATCGGAAGGTATATAATGATTGGTACGAAAGAAATTATTCAGAATTTAAAGACGTTTATTACTATAATAATTCTTATTATAAACGTGGTGTAACCCCGACTATATTCAAAGGCACTTATTGGGAGAGAATAAAAAGAAAGTTAACAATAAAGTACTATAAACGATTTTGTGGATTAGACGAATCGGTAGATATGTATCCAATCAATGATTGGGGAGATAAAAATAGCGAAGAACTTAGGGTTAAATATAAAGAATACCTGACTTGGTTTAGTCCAGAGCTTAGACTTATTATGGAAAAACAATTCGAGCTAGAACCGATTAACAGTAAAATTAATTTATTTACAGTAAGTTATGTTGTTAATAAATACATGCAACAAAAAAAAATAAAGGTATGAACAAAAAAAAAGTACTGGTAACAGGAGCTGATGGATTTATTGGAAGTCATTTGGTAGAAGAGTTATTAAATGAGGGCTACGAGGTACGAGCTTTTTGTATGTATAATTCCTTTAATACTTGGGGCTGGTTGGATAATTTGCCTAAAGAAATTTTGGAGAAAGTAGAGATCTTCACGGGAGATGTTCGAGACCCTAATGGGGTTCGGGTGGCGATGCAAGGTTGTGCGATCGTTTATCACTTAGCCGCACTTATTGCGATTCCTTATTCTTATCATTCTCCAGATTCTTATGTGGATACGAATGTAAAAGGCACGCTGAATATTTTGCAAGCAGCTAGAGATTTGAAGGTAGAGCGGGTTTTGGTTACTTCCACTTCGGAAGTCTATGGAACAGCTCAATTTGTTCCAATTACAGAAGCACATCCGAGACAACCGCAATCGCCTTATTCTGCTTCTAAGATCGGAGCAGATTGCATGGCAGAGTCTTTTTATCGCTCGTTTGATTTGCCTGTAACGATTGTACGGCCGTTTAATACGTATGGACCAAGGCAATCGGCTAGAGCAATTATACCAACGATTATCACACAACTATTAGCTGGTTTTGAAGAAATTAAGCTAGGTGATTTGACGCCTACCAGAGATTTATTATTTGTAAAAGATACCGCCAAAGGTTTTATTGCCATTGCCAATTCTAGTGATTTGATTGGTCAAGATTGTAATATTGCAACCAATTCGGAAATTACGATGCAAAAAATGGCGGATACGATTCTTAGTTTAATCAATCCTAAGGCTAAAATAGTACAAGATGAGCAGCGGATTCGTCCTGCAAAATCAGAGGTATTTCGCTTGTTTGGTGATAATTCTAAAATTATAGAACACACAGATTGGAAACCTAAGTACACTTTGGAACAAGGTTTGTCGGAAACAATTGAATGGTTTTCGGATAAGACCAATTTAAGAAGCTATAAACCTGGTATTTACAATGTTTAAAACTGTAATTGAAGCAATTAAATCTCATTTTCCTGAAGGCTTTATTCCTTTGCATGCGCCTGTTTTTGTAGGAAATGAGAAAAAATACCTTAATGAGTGTATTGATTCTACCTTCGTTTCTTCGGTTGGCAAATTTGTCGATCGTTTTGAAGCAGACATGAAAGCGATTACAGGCGCAAAAAGCGTTGTAGCAACCATGAATGGAACGGCAGCTTTGCACATTGCTTTACACGTTTTGGGAGTCGGTGTAGAAGACGAAGTTATTACACAGCCCCTAACTTTTGTGGCAACTTGTAATGCTATACATTACACAGGCGCAAAACCTGTATTTGTGGATGTTGATTTAGATACGATGGGCCTATGTCCTAAGAGTTTAAAGGCTTTTTTGGAGACATATTGCGAGTTGAAAACTGGACGATGTATTAATAAGAAAACAGGTAAAACGATCAGGGCTTGTGTGCCGATGCATACCTTTGGGTTTCCTTGTGCTATTCAAGAAATCGTTGCCATTTGTAAGGAATGGAACATTGATGTGGTCGAAGATGCGGCGGAATCCTTGGGGAGTTGGGTTGGAAATCAGCATACTGGAACGTTTGGCAAACTAGGTGTTTTTAGTTTTAATGGAAACAAAATAGTGACTGCTGGCGGTGGTGGATGTGTGGTGACAAATGACATAGAATTAGGAAAAAAATTAAAACAGATTACAACAACGGCGAAAGAGCCGCATCCTTGGGCTTATCGGCACGAAGTGGTAGGCTTTAATTATAGAATGCCGAATATTAATGCGGCCTTGATTTGTGCCCAACTAGAGTGTTTGCCACAATTTTTGGAACAAAAAAGGGCTTTAGCGACCGCTTACCGCTTGTTTTTTGAATCTCAAGAGATGTCTTTTAAGTGGGAACAAGAGGGAACGACGGCTAACTTTTGGTTAAATACGGTCTTGTTAAAAGATGTGGCTGAAAAAATAGCTTTTTTGGAAGCAACCAATAAAAGTGGTGTTATGACACGTCCTATCTGGGACTTGATGACGAGTTTGCCCATGTATCCGAATACCTTAGAGGTACCGATTCCGAATGCAAGCTACTTGGCTGATCGTATTGTTAATATTCCTAGTAGTGTTCTATTATGATAAAAGAAAACCTAATACTAATCGGAGGGGGAGGACATTGTAAGTCCTGTATTGATGTGATAGAACAGGAAGGACGTTTTGAAATCAAAGGAATTGTTGATCGAAAGGAGAATATAGGGAAAGAGGTTTTGGGGTATAAAATCATTGCATGTGACGATGATTTGGATGCATTGGCAAAGACTTACGATTATTTTTTAATCACATTGGGTCAATTAAAATCGTCAAAAACCCGAGTTAGGTTATATCAATCTTTGAAATTACTGGATAAAGAATTACCTGTAATTATATCCCCAAATGCTTATGTGTCCCCACATGCTACGATCCAAGAAGGGACCATTATTATGCATGATGTTGTTGTGAATGTTGGGGTGAAAATAGGTTGTAATTCTATTGTGAATACAAAGGCATTACTAGAGCATGATGTTTATATTGGAAATCACAATCATATTTCTACGAAGGCGGTCTTAAATGGAGATGTGAAAATAGGTAATCAATGTACGATAGGTTCTAATTCAACTGTTATTCAAGGAATAAAAATTGCTAATGAAATTGTACTTGGAGCAGGAGCGGTTGTGACGAAGAACCTAGAGAAAAGAGGCATTTATGTAGGAGTTCCTGCTAAGAAAATAGATTAAGCTTAAATAAATAGGAAGCGATTATTAGGAGAGGACAAATGATTCTAAATTGAAGTTTAATTAAATATGAAAAATAAAGTAATTGTAGTGGCTGTTCATCCTGATGATGAAACATTAGGATGTGGAGGCACTATTTTAAGGCATATTAAGGAAGGAGATGAGGTGTATTGGTTGACTATTACAGCGATTACTGAAAAGGTTGGTTATGCGAAAGAAGTTGTGGAGAAAAGAAACCAAGAGCTAGAGGAAGTAGCCGAAGCATACGGTTTTACCAAAGCGATTCATCTGGATTTTGCCACCACGAAACTCGATGAATACACCAAAACAGAATTAATAAGCTCTATTTCTAAGGTGCTGAGAGACGTTAAACCAAACATTATTTATTTGCAACACCGAGGAGATGCCCACAGCGATCATTGTGATGTCTTTGACGCTGTTTATAGTTGTACGAAATCATTTCGATATCCTTTCCTAAAAGAGGTTTATGCAATGGAAACGCTTAGCGAAACAGAATTTGCGGCACCTCTCGTTATGAATGCTTTTATACCTAATAATTTTGTGGATATTTCTGATTACATGGAACGTAAATTAGAAATAATGGCCCTTTATAAAAGTGAACTAGGAGAACATCCATTTCCTAGGAGTGTGAGAAATATTAAAGCTTTAGGAACACTACGAGGTGCTCAAGCAGGAGTAGATAGTGCCGAAGCATTTATGTGTTTAAAAATTATACGATAATGGAATTTTTTGATTATAGTGAGCACCCTTTAGATGAAAAGGAAATTGAAGTGCTTTTTAAAACGGCCTTCAATCGACAGTTAAATACAGATTATTGGGGTAGTAATTATTGGGAATGGAGATTTAAAAATAACCCATCTTATGATAAAAAGTATATTTGTTATGCAAAAGAAAATGGGCTGTTAGTTTCTTATTATGCGGTGTCGCCTGTTTCTTTTACGGTTGATGGAATAGACAAAGATGTTGCACTTTCAATGATGACGATGACACATCCTGATTTTAGAAGAAGAGGGATTTTTAGGCAATTAGCAAAAAGAGTCTATCAGAACTTGAAAGAGGATGGTTTTTATGGAATCTATGGTTTTGCAAATACGACTTCTCATTATACCTTTAGGAAACATCTAAATTGGCAACACTTAAATTCCATGATTAACCTAAAGTATTCATTAGGGGATAAAAAGGAAGAAAATACGTATCGTCACAATCTAATTAACTGTAAGGACTTAGATTTAATAGAAAGAACCTTCAAAAGTGATAAAATTACCGTTAAGAAAAGTGCTCAATTTCTAAAATGGAGATTGATAGATAATCCTGTTAATGATTATTTTTTGTTTAAATGTCAGAACGGTACCCTAATTATTTATAAATTTTATAATGAGAAGGAGCTAGATGTTGTTGATTATGTCGGTGCTGCGGATCATTTCTTTGCTGATTTTAAAGAATTTACGGACGAAGTAGGATGTTTCTATGCGATTAATATTTGGATGAATATACATAGCAATCAATATCTGGAATTAGAAAAATTAAGATACCACCCAGATCGCTTTAATAGCTATCTTTGTTTTCTTCCCTTAAATAGCGATGCTGCTGCTCTGGAATATAAAAACTGGAGAATCGGAATGATAGATTCAGATGTTTTCTAATTTAACACCAATTGTCCGAACTAGATGCGCCTTAGGTTTTAGCAACATCTAATACCTTGCAAAAACTAATTTTGTGAATCTTTAAAAACATGCTCTCAACTAATGAATAAGTATAATGTACAAATCGAAATGAATGCTTCTTTGTTTGATGCTTTACAAAGAATGGATCAAGTCAATAGGAAATTATTAATTGTCATTAGTAATGGAAAGTATCAATCGGTGATTAGTATTGGAGACATCCAACGTGGCATTTTGAAAGGAGTTGGTTTGGATGAAGCAATCGCTAAGGTGCTAAGAGATAATGTTTTTGTTGGAAGTGAAACGGATTCTAGACAAGAATTGATAGCTTTTTTATTGGCTCAAAAAGTAGAGTTTATTCCAATTATTTCAAAGGGAAAAGAAATTATTGAAATCTTGTATTGGGAAAATTTTTCTAAAGAGACCTTATATAAAAGCAAAAAATTAATTAACATTCCTGTGGTCATCATGGCAGGCGGGCAGGGGTCTAGGTTAAGACCGTTGACCAATGTTATTCCCAAACCTTTAGTACCTGTTGGCGAAAAGCCAATCATCCAAATTATCATCGAACGATTTATGGAATTTGGTTGTAAGGAGTTTTATATATCAATCAATTATAAGGGCGATATGATCAAAACATACCTTGATGATCTAAAATTAGATTGTCAATTGTATTATTTTGAAGAAGAAAAGCCGATGGGAACGGCGGGTAGCCTTAGTTTGATTAAGGATAGACTAAAAGGGGATTTCTTTATTAGTAATTGCGATATATTAATTGATCAAGATTTTAGTGAAGTCTTAGAGTATCATCGAAATTCAAAGAATGAATTAAGTGCTATTGCTGCAATCAAAGAATTTGCGATTCCTTATGGTGTTTTTGAAACAGAAGCCAATGGTAAACTCTTGGCAATGGTTGAAAAACCATCCTATAAGTTTCAAGTGAATGCGGGTATTTATGTTCTTAATTCGTCTGTTTTAGACTTAGTTCCTGAGGATGCCTTTTTTCATATTACACATTTGATGGAGGCCTTAAATACAGCGGACCGCTTAGTCGGTATTTTTCCTGTTAGTGAAGGTGCTTGGTTTGATATTGGCGTTTGGAGTGAATATATGAAAACGCAAGAATTGTTCAAAAGTAGATATAAGTAATGAAAATATTATTAACAGGACATTGTAGTAGTTTTTTTATTATTCCTTGGGTTGCAGAAATTAAAAAAATAGATCCAAGCCTTGATTTTTATGTGTTGGGGCTCAATAATCCAGCAAAAAAAATTGAAGCTTCTGAAAAAGAATTATTTTCAGAAATCTATGAAAAAGAACCAACTTATACGACTATTACAGAGCGTAAATTTCAGGTTTTTAAAAATTATGTTCAAGATAAAGGGCTCGGAACTACCTTGAAAAAAATGCTGCATTTTAAGCAATTTAAGCAAGAGGTGATTCATCATTTTTGGCAGCAAAAAAAGGAAAAATGGGCGGCAAATATTTTATTAGATAAAGAGGTCGTTTTTATTCATTATCTAAATTTGACTAATTTAGAATTTATAAAATACATAAAACCAGAAACAAAATTGGTATTATGCTTCTGGGGCTCTGATTTATTGCAAGAATCATCGAAGGAAACATGGTTAGGTTTGAAGTTGGCTTTAGAACGAGCAGATTTAATTACGGTACAAAATCATGGAATGCGTTTTCTTTGTTGTACAAAATATGGATGGGATTTGTTGCCTAAACTAAGAATAGCTCCATTTGTACCTAATTATAAAATACTTAGTGAGATTAATCATTTTTCAAAAAAAGCAGCAAAATCTAAATTAGGGCAACTATTTAAAATTCCTACCCATAAAACATGGTTAAGTTGTGGTTACCGACCTATTGCAATTGCACAACAAGTTGAAATTATTACTATTTTGGGGCAATTGCCACAACATTTAAAAAATGATTTGGTCTTAATTTTGACCATGAATTATAGTACTTCGAATGACGATTATGTTGCGGCTATTTTACAAGCGGCAAAAGATGCTAATATAGAGTACGTTATCATAGATCGCTATCTGGAGGAGGAAGAACTAGCAGGGATTCGTAAAGCAATGGATATTTTTATTCATTTACCATTGACCGATGCCATGAGTGCTACTTTGATGGAGCATATCTATGCAGGGAATTTTGTGGTAACGTCATCTGTGTTACCTTATGAGCTTTTTCGGAAATATGAATTAGAGTATAAGGAAATAAATGAACTAGAGGAATTAAAAGAGGTGATAGAATCGGCATTGCTTGATAGAAACTTCTTAAATGAAGGAAATAAATTAAAAATAGATCAAATGTTATTGAGGCATTATAGTGCCAATAACTGGCTAAAAATAATTCATGAATAACTTGAAATTTGCGATTGTAGGTTGTGGTAGAATAGCACAACGTCATGCAAAACATATTAAAAATACGAAAGGCTCTGAATTGGTCGCCGTCTGTGATATTGTTTCTGAGAGAGCGACTAAATTAGGCAAGGAATACAATGCCAAGGCATTTGATTCGATCGAAGATTTGCTGAAAGAAAAAGCGATTGATGTGGTCTCCATCTGTTCGCCTAATGGCTTGCATGCCCAACATTCTATTCTGTCGCTAAAAGCAGGAAAACATGTCTTGTGTGAAAAGCCAATGGCGATTTCTGTGTATGACTGTGGTGAAATGATTAAAACGGCTGAAAAAGCAAATAAACGCTTGTTTGTCATTAAACAAAATCGTTATAATCCTCCTGTTAATGCCATAAAAAATGCCATTGATACAGGCAAATTAGGAAAAATAAATAGCGTTCAATTATCTTGTTTTTGGAATAGAAATGAAGATTATTATAAGAATAGTTGGAAAGGAACAAAGGACTTGGATGGCGGAACGTTATACACTCAATTTAGCCATTTTGTAGATCTTTTGTATTACCTAGTTGGTGATGTTAAAGAAGCGAAGGCTTTTGGGGCAAATTATTGCCACGAAGGAATCATAGAGTTTGAAGATACGGGCGTGGTGATTCTTAAGTTTCATAACAATGCGATTGGAACAGTTAATTATACCGTGAATAGTTATGGGGGTAATATGGAAGGCTCTTTGACGTTGTTTGGAGACAAGGGAACAGTAAAAGTTGGTGGACAATATTTGAATGAATTAGAATACCAAAAAATAGAAAATTTTACGATTGAGAATCTTCCTGCTGGTAATACGGCTAATCATTACGGTCAATATCAAGGCTCAATGTCGAATCACGATATGGTGTATGAAAATGTCGTGGATGTGTTGCTCAACGGTGGTCAAATTACGACCAATATGTTTGAGGGACTGAAAACAGTGGAGATTATTGACAAAATTTACAACGAGATTAAAAAAAATGGCTAAATCTGTTCCAGATAAAATATACCAATCTGCTATTCGAGACGTAGGATTTGGAGAAAATGTTACGGTTGTTGAACCTGTTAATATTTATGAATGTGAAATAGGGAATGATTCGTTTATCGGTCCTTTTGTTGAAATTCAGAAAACAGTAAAAATAGGCGAGCGAACGAGAGTGCAATCTCATACCTTTGTTTGTGAATTGGTGACAATTGGAGACGATTGTTTTGTGGGACATGGCGTGATGTTTATCAATGATTTATTTGAAGAAGGAGGCCCTGCGATGGGCGATACGTCCAAATGGAAATCAACTAGGATTGGCAACCACGTTTCTATTGGTTCTAATGCGACCATTTTACCTGTTGAAATCTGCGACGGTGCCGTTATTGGAGCAGGATCAGTAGTGACAAAAGATATAAAAATGAAAGGGGTTTATGTTGGAAACCCTGCTAAATTATTGCGAAAATTATGATACCATTTGTAGATTTAAAAGCTCAATATCTTAGTATTCAATCCGAGATAGACGAAGCGATTCAAAGTGTAATTAATCAAACTGCTTTTATTGGTGGAAGTTATGCCGCTAAATTTGAAAAAGAATTTGCAGCTTTCCATGGCGTAAAATATTGTATTGCTTGTGCTAATGGAACCGATTCTTTAGAAATTTTGCTTCAAGCAATGGGAATTGGAGCTGGGGACGAGGTTTTAGTGCCTGCACTTTCTTGGATTTCAACGTCTGAAGCCGTTTCAAGCCTTGGGGCAAAGCCTATTTTTGTAGATATTGATCCAGAGTATTATACGATTGATTTGGACTTGATCGAAGCAAAAATTACAGACAAAACAAAAGCAATTATTCCTGTACATATTTACGGTCAGCCTGTGGATATGATTCGCTTGATGGAAATTGCTAAGAAACATAATTTAAAGGTTTTAGAAGATTGTGCTCAAGCACATAGTGCTACGTTTAAGGGACAAAAAGTGGGCACATTTGGAGACTGCGCTTCTTTTAGTTTTTATCCCGGTAAGAACCTAGGAGCTTACGGCGATTCTGGTGGAATGATTACCAATGATCCAGAAATAGCCCGTGTCGCAAGAATGATTGCCAATCATGGGCAAGAAGGCAAGCACAATCACTTAATGGAAGGTCGAAATAGTAGAATGGATGGCATTCAAGCTGCTGTTTTGTCTGTGAAATTAAAGTATCTGAATGAATGGACAGACGCAAGGATTGCTAATTCAAAAGAGTATGACGCCTTGTTGAACGATAGTATTGTCAATAGGCCTAAAGTAATTGCAGAAGGTAAGCACGTTTTTCATTTATATGTCATTCGGTCTAAGAATAGAGCGGCGTTGATGGCAGCTTTAAAGGCAGAAAATATAGGCGTTGCGATTCACTATCCTACTGCCTTGCCTTTTTTGGATTGTTATAAAGATAGGAATTATCAAATAGAAGATTTTCCTGTGGCGCATGAAGTTACACAAGAGATTATTTCCTTACCTATGTTTGCGGAATTAAGCAAAAAATCGATCCAAACGGTTGCTAATATAATATTGAAATAAGCTATGAAAGTCTTTCAAGCCCTACACCGATATGATCCTTATCTTCCGTACTTTGAACAAAAGTATGATACGACTTCTATGTCTTTTAAGGAGCATTTAGAAACATTAATCACAGATCGTTTTTATACTTTACATATTCTAAAACCTGCGCTAGATTTTTCGGAAGAGGTATTTTATACGCTCTGGAATTATGAAGCCTTACAATTTAAGTGGGCAAAAGAAAATGGCTTGGAAGAGACCGATTTAAAAAAAATCTTGTACGCACAAATAGAGGCTTATCAGCCTGATGTGTTTTATAATATGTCGCCTACGTTTTTTAACAAACAAGAGTTAGAAGAAAACATAGACCCACGCATCCTTAAAATTTGTTGGTCGGCTTCTCCTTTTTTTGATAATGAATTGTTTAAATTGTATAAAACTAGGCTGACTAATATTCCTTTTGATATAAAGCCAGTTTCAGAAGTAGGGTTTCGAAGCGATTTATTTCAACCTGCTTATGATCCATTGATGGACGAATATGGGAAGAATACGGACCGCCCTATTGACGTGCTTTTTTATGGTCAATATGCTCGTTCTATTTTTAAAAAAAGAAACAAGCAAATGGATCGTTTGCTAGAATTTAAAGAGAAAACGGGGTATAATGTTGAAATTTTATTACAATATTTTATAGAAAAAGAACCCGTCGTTAACATTCCATATATTCGCCGTTATTGGCAAAAGATTACTTATCCTCCAAAATCGGTTCGAGAATTATCAGGATCTGCTGTATTTGGTTTAGATGTCTACAAGAAAATTAGCCAAAGTAAAATTGTCTTTAATGCAGGGGTTGATTTTAGCAAGGAATATAAAGTGAATATGCGTAATTTTGAGGTCTTAGGCTGTGGCGCACACATGCTTTCAGATATTGGCGTTTATCCAAGTGGTTTTGAAATGGGAACGAATTTTTCTACATATACTGATATCGAAGATTGCCTCCAAAAAATAGAGGTATTATTAAACGATCATACAAAAAGATTGTCCATTGCGAAGGCTGGAAACGAAATGGTCAGAAATCAATATACAAAGGAACAACAATGGCAAAAATTCCAAACGATTGTTGCGTCTATCTAAACATTAAATGAGTTTATATAAATTATAAAAAGGTGAATCAAGAACCACACATTATCACATTTAAGGAAATTGGTACGCCCAATTTAGGATACATTAGTGTCGCAGAAGTAGAAGACAACATTCCATTTGACATCAAACGAGTGTATTGGACGTATTTTACACCCAATCATGTTGAGCGAGGAAATCATGCGCATGTTGCTTTGCAACAAGTGATTTTGAGCGTGGCAGGAATCATTCATTTTGAACTGGAAAATGTAGAAGGGGACGTATTTAAGTTTACGTTAGATGAGCCCAATAAAGGCTTGTTTGTGCCTCCTGGGTATTGGCGTAAAATGTGCTTTTCGCACAATGCCGTGTTGCTTTGCATGGCTTCGTTGGCTTATGATGAAGCGGATTATATTCGGAATTACGATGACTTTAAAGCTTTAAAAAAATGATACACGAGACGGCTTTAGTTCAAACAGGACAAATAGGAAAAGATACTAATATTTGGCAATATGTTGTTGTTTTACCTGAGGCAAAAATAGGGAAAAATACCAATATTTGTAGCCATTGTTTTATTGAAAATGAGGTTTCGATTGGTGATAATGTAACGATTAAGTGTGGCGTGCAAGTTTGGGATGGAATTACCATTGAAGACGATGTATTTGTAGGTCCAAATGTTACCTTTACCAATGATTTGTATCCTCGATCTAAGCAATATGTAGGAGATTGGGTAAAAACAAAAATAGAACAAGGCGCTTCTATTGGAGCGAATGCAACAATTATTGCAGGAGTCACCATTGGAAAATATGCAATGATTGGCGCAGGAAGTGTCCTAACGAAAAGCATTGCGCCTTATACCCTTTGGTATGGAAATCCTGCGGTTCAGAAGGGCTATATTACTGCTTCTGGAGCGATCTTAAATTTAGCATTACTAGACAACAAAACACAAGAACAATATAAGTTAATAGATGGAATGCCAACGCTTTTGTAAGGATTGGATGACATGTATTACGAACCAAAATAAACGGATAAAAGGCTCAATTAATTATGATAAAATTTCTCGATTTACAAAAAATCAATGCACAGTACGAAACTGAAATTAATCAAGCTATCCAAGAAGTGATTCACTCTGGTTGGTATATTTTAGGCAAATCGGTCACGGCATTTGAGCAAAATTTTGCACAATATTCTGGCGCAAAACATTGCATTGGGGTTGCCAATGGATTGGACGCTTTGATCTTGATTTTGAATGGCTATATGGAATTGGGGCGTTTGAAAAAGGGCGATGAAATTATTGTGCCTGCCAATACTTTTATTGCTACTATATTAGCGATTAGCAAGGTCGGCTGTACCCCTGTTTTGGTAGAACCCAATGAAGCTAGTTTTTTGCTGGCTGCTGATAATATTGAAGCGCATCTTAGCCCAAAAACGAAGGCAATTATGCCCGTACATTTGTACGGACAGTTGGCGGATATGCCTGCTATTAATGCTTTAGCGAAGAAGCATAATTTGCTGGTCATAGAAGATGCTGCGCAGGCGCATGGAGCGAGTGAGAATGGGCAAACGGCTGGTGGTTGTGCTGATGCTGCTGGGTTTTCTTTTTATCCGGGTAAGAACTTAGGAGCCTTAGGAGACGGTGGTGCGATTACGACCAACGATGATGATTTGGCAGCCATTGTGCGTGTTTTACGCAACTATGGTTCTGAAAAAAAATACCATAATAAAGTTGTTGGTGTTAACAGTCGTTTAGATGAAATACAGGCTGCAATCTTGGATGTTAAACTAAAGCATTTGACGAAAGATACTGATCTACGTCGCCAAATTGCGAAACGATATTCTACCGAAATTAAAAACCCAAACATACAGTTGCCGACTTGGGATTTGGATAAAAAAAATCACGTGTTTCATTTGTATGTAATTCGTTCTAATAATCGGGCAAAATTGCAAGCGTATTTAGACGAAAAAGAAATACAAACGATTGTACATTATCCAATTCCACCACACCAACAAGCAGCGTATAAAGCCTTAAATCACTTATCTTTTCCTATTACAGAACAAATTCACGAGGAAGTACTGAGTATCCCAATTAGTCCTGTGATGGAACAAGTAGAAGTAGATTTTGTGATCAAAACCTTGAATGCTTATGAGGGATAAAGTACCATTGGTAAGCATTGTTGCGGCTTGTTTTAATCACGGTCGATTTTTAGAAGAAACGTTGGATAGTATTGCGAATCAAAGCTATTCTAATCTAGAATTGATTGTGACAGACGATGGCTCGACCGATAATTCTGTTGCGCTTATCAAGCAATGGATGGCAAGAAATACCATGAAATGTACTTTAATTGCAAACCCAAAAAATGAAGGGATTTGTAAGACCTTTAACAAAGGTTTGGCAGCATGCAAGGGCAAATATTTTCAAGTCATTGCCTGTGATGATGTCATGTTGGTTGATAAAATAAAAACACAAGTTGCTGCTTTTGAAAACAGTGCGGAAAATGTTGGTGTAATCTATACAGATGCACAAGTCATTGATGAAGATAGCCAACTAATTAATGTTTCTTTTGATGCTTTTTGGAGCTTTCCAAAAGAGGCAACCGCAACTTTAGAAGGCTTAATAAAACAGAATACCATTATTGCCCCTTCTGTTTTGGTTAAGCGATCTTTTGTGGTTGACTTAGGAGGTTTTGATGAAAACTTGTGTTACGAAGATTGGGACATGTGGTTGAGATTGGCTCAAAAATATGTTTTTATTAAATTAGAGCGGCCTTTGGTGCAATATCGTCATTTTAGTACGTCGATGTCTCAAGGGAGTACCTATCGGAGCCTTATAGCTAAAGATAGTATTAAGTTATTGGAGCGGCACAAAGGGCTTTCAGAAAAAGTAGATCGCTTGATCCAAGAAGCGCAAAGACCGTGTATCACTGCCTTAATTGAGCACAATGATGCTACTACGGCTATACTTTGGAAAAAATTAAAGTACGAGAAATCTATTTATAGTCTTTTCATGTGGGGCTGTTCTTTAGTAGGAATAGATCAAAACAAAGCGCATGTGATTAAAAATAAGCTAAAAAAATAAATGCATATTGTCTTTTATATATCTCGTTTTGGAATAGGAGGGATCCAAACTTTTGTTATTCAATTGGCAAAAGAATTGATTCGAATACCTAGTGTCAAAGTTTCTATTTTTTGTCATTATCCTGAGTTGATCGGCACTGAATTAAATGAAGATATTCCACCCGAAATAGAAATTTTAACTTTGTCAAAAAATAAAACAAAAATTATTTTATTGAATAAAGTGCGAAATTATTTAAAAAAAATAAATAGCTCTTTTGATTTTAAAGAGTGGTTAACCAGACGTTATTTTTTACGTTTGATGAAGGAAAAAAAAGTGAGCTTGATTCACAATAATATCCAAATTGGGGATGAGAATGTTTATCTTGCTCAAGTGCAATTGGGAATACCTTATATTACAACACTTCACGGAGCTTATAAGGAAATTACAACTGCTGCACCTTTTGAATTAAAGCAAAAATTCCAAACGGTTTTTAATAACTTACTAAGTTCAGCATCTACTGTTGTTTATTTATCTTCTGCTAATTTAAAGCCATTTGACGTTGTTTTGGGAGCTTTATCTACTGCGTACAAAAAAAAGCTTGTTCGTATTTTTAATGGAATAAAGGCCCCCGAGCTAGAGAATACTGGACGTTTAACAGAGGGAGATACAATCGTTTTTGGGTTGATTGCTAGAGGAGTAGTTTACAAAGGTTGGGAAGAAGCTATTTTGGCAACAAAAGAACTTGTGGATGCCTATCCTGAGCGTAAAATCTTATTAAAGCTATATGGAGAAAGTGCCTATCTGAATGAATTAGAAATAAAATATAAAGCATACAAAGATTTTGTTCTATTTTGTGGACCAACAGACAAACCATTGGAAGTCGTGAAATCGTTTACAATTGGTTTGTTACCAACATATTTACCACAAGAGGAAATGCCATTTACAATTATTGAATATTTGGCTTGTGCCAAACCTGTTATTGCAACGGATAAAGGTGCAATTGTAGAAATGTTAGTCGCAAATGATCAAATTGCAGGAGAGATTATAGGACTGGGCAAAGAAGGGAAAGCGGATGTTTCTGCTTTAAAAGAAGCGATGGAACGTTTTCTTTTAGATCCCATTTACAAAGAAAAAAAAGTCTTATTAGCACAAAAAGCATTCGAAAAATTCGATGTTAAAAATACGGCAAAACAATATTATAACGTTTATCAAAAAGCCTTGAAAAAATGAAAACAGTCATCTTTGCGGGAGGGTTAGGCTCTCGAATATCAGAAGAATCACACATGCGTCCTAAGCCGATGATTGAAATTGCTGGCAAACCGATTTTGTGGCACATTATGAAAATGTATCAGGCTCATGGACACAACGAATTTATCATTTGTTTGGGCTACAAAGGCTATATGATTAAGGAGTATTTTATTAATTACTTTTATCATAATTCAGATATAACGGTTGATTTGGCAAACAATCAAGTGGAAGTCCATCGAACGAATTCGGAGAACTTTAAAGTGACTTTGGTCGATACTGGATTGCATACCATGACGGCAGGACGTTTGCAACGAGTAGAAAAATACATTGGAGACGATGAAGAATTTATGTTGACGTATGGAGATGGCGTGTCGGATGTAGACATCAAAGCTTTGGTTGATTATCATCATTCGCACGATAAAATGGCAACGGTTACAACGGTTCAACCTGCTGGAAAATTTGGAGTATTAAACACGGATTCAGAAGGTACAGTTACCGAATTTGTTGAGAAACCGAAAGGCGGTGGAACTTGGATTAATGGGGGCTTTTTTGTGTTAAATCGCAAGGTCTTTGATTATTTAAGAGAGGGAGACCAAACGCCAATTATGTGGGAAGATGCGCCGATGCGTGACTTGGTTGCTGATAATGAATTGGTTTCTTACAAACATCATGGCTTTTGGAAGTGCATGGATATTTTGAGAGACAAACGAGATTTGGAGCGGATGTGGGATAGTGGAAATCCTGCTTGGAAAATTTGGTAATTTAACTTCATTACGAATAGCCTAAGTACAGCGTAACAAAAGTTTTTATAGTTCAATCAAGGGCTAAAATAAGCAATAGTTTGT
>Ga0055584_100001490_pt1 | contig 22971 bp, 13 predicted proteins | sample OSDHelmetaG_FD_58716 | JGI IMG/M metagenome (GOLD analysis project Ga0055584, IMG submission 58716) | Pelagic marine sediment microbial communities from the LTER site Helgoland, North Sea, for post-phytoplankton bloom and carbon turnover... | ecosystem: Environmental > Aquatic > Marine >...
CAACGGATTCAACGGATTCAACGGATTCAACGGATTCAACGGATTCATAGGAACACCAAATCTTAATCCTTGTCAATATTATTTTAATACTGAAAATTTTTCCGAATATATTATTATTTTGGAATTATTAGATCCAAATGGATATATTACAATTGGTATTAAATCAAAAGAAAAAAATAATGCAGCTTTATATTTAAATTGTAACCATTCACGTTTAGAATTTAAAAAAATAAAAACTAAAATTTTAAAAATTATAATAAGTCCAATAAGTCCAATAAGTCCAAGTATAAATAATACTTTACAAGTTTTTGATGAAGATGATAATAAAATTGAATTAAATTTATTGTCTCATACTTATAATAATTCTTATAATACAAATAAAAATATTATTTTATTAATTGGTGATTTAGTAAGTTCTTGTGAATCTACTTATTTTAAAATAATAGAAATTAAAGAAAATAAAAAAGGAGTACTCTGATATGCTTGAAAGTAAAGAAGTTTCATATAAATTAAGACAATATAATGATAAAGAATTACAATATATTTTTAATAATTTAAATGAAGATAAGAAAAAAGTTTTAATTGATACAATAACATTAGATAAAAAAACAAGTCCAATAATATTAGAAAATATTATTGATACTATTGATGATGAATTAGAGGACAGATTTTCTTCTATTCATTTTTTTAGTACAAAAGATAATAGTGTAGTAGTTAAAAATTATAGTGATGGTATTATTAAATTAAAATTAAGATATTATTATTTTAAAAGAGAATCTGCTGAAGTTGATTTAACAAGAGAACAACTAAAAATAAAAGATGATATTGAAATAATTTTAAATCCAGGTGATAATAAAGAAGTTCTATCTATCATAAAAGAACAATTTGTAGAAACTAGTTTCAATAGTATTAGAAATTTAGATGATTATACAGAACTATTTATTAAAATGATAGAAGCAAAAAATTTAACTACTAATGTTAATTTATTAGCTTTTTCAACATTAAGTAATTATATAAAACCAATTAATAGTGTAGACCCAATGTATATAAAAAGTAGATTTGTTGATGCTAAAGTTGGTTATACTATGAATGATTTATATGAAAACTGTAAAAATATGGAGCTAGATTTATATATTTATAGATTATATGATTTAGAAAATACAATAACTGTTGATTTTGATTCAATTGAATATCTAAATTTATATGAAGGCAAACTTAATACAAGAGAAGTAACTTTTAAAATGGTTTTTAAATTTGCACCCATAGAAGATGGTGTTTTAACACTCAAATTATATAATTTTAATAGAGAATTAATATATTCAAAAACTATTAATATTGTAGCTGGAAAAAAGGATTATGATTTATTTTTTGAAATTCCAGAAAATAGAGAAATTCCTTTACTAATAGAATCAAAAATAACATTACTAGATTTATTTGGTTATGAAGATATTAAGGTTATAAATACATATGAAGAGGTAAGTAAGAGATATTCTTTTACAGAAAAAGATTTTAATATACAAACTAAAAATGCTATTAGATTAGCTGGTTCTAAAATAATAGAAAATTCAAATATGAATTTTAAATCTACTACTACATCTATAATGATCCGGATTCATTACGAAATTTTAAAACCTCTTAAAAAAGATTTTAAAATCACAATAAGACAAGATAATAAAGATATAGTAAAAACAATAAACAATGATGATAAAAACTGTACTGAATTTTTTGTAGATGTATATATGGATTATTTAAATGCATTAACTCTTCCAGAATTAATATCAATTGATCCAACTGATAATAATTATGCTAATGATTGGTTTTCTTCATTTATTTTTCCAGTATTTAATGATACAGATGAATTCCAAGAAAATAATATGAAATTAAATTATAAGATACAAGATTATTTACATGATGGTGATTTAGATAGTGTGAATGAAACTTGTTCTAGTAATTTAGAAAAAACATATGATAAAAATAATGATAGAAAATTAATGTTCAATAATAAACATTTAAAATATAATCCGCTTGTTTTTAGAATTAATGAAGAAGTTTATAAAAATAAAATAATGTATCCACCGAGATCATTTCCAGTTTATGCTAAATTTTGTATTTATGATAATAATAATAAATTGATTAAATATTGGTATTCAGAATTTGATTGGTATCAAGGAAAACTATATACCATATTTCAAGCATCTGATATTAATTTATTTAATCTATTAAATAATCATGATGATTACACTTTTAGTTTAGAGGTATATACTGCTAGTTATATAAGAAAATTAGTTAATAAGCGTATAGGGAATACCAATAGATACGTTTCATATTATATAACAGTTTTATCTTTTGTTAATATTACCCCTTCTGGTTTTCCAAAAAAATTAAGTATAGAAAATAATATAGATATACCAATAACATTTCCTAAACCTCAAGTAAATTTTATGATAACTACATTATCTTATACAGATACAGATTTAAAAGATTTGATGATTGATTTAAATACCATTTTGGATCATGGTTTTAGTGTAGAGGTAAATTTATATGGAGATAATATTTCTATAAAAACTATAGTTTCTTATGATAAATCTAACGACATACAAAAAAAGATTAAAATGACAACGTTGTTACAAAATTATGGTGTTTCATACAAAAACATTTATTTGGTTAGGTTGAGTATTACTGTTGATGCAACAGATACAATTGAAGAAGTTACTTATTCTAATTTTGTAAAAACTCAAACTTTAAAATTAATATCAAATTATACTACCAATGATTATAATAAATTGATATTTAATAGAGTAGAGGTTACCTATGAGACAGTAGTTATTTATGCTAGTACTGCTATTGATTTAAATATTAGTAATAATTATAAACAAGATAAAATATTATTATATATTGATGATGAAAGTTCTCCAAATGGATACAAAACCTTAGAAGCTGAAGTTTTTAATAAAGGAAAAATAATTAAAATCACATATAATAAATCTTTTTCAAAATTAGAAAATTATTATGATTTTAAAAAAATAGACACTATACCAGTTATACCATCTAATTCTGGTTATGAATTAAATATGTTTGCTTTCGCTGATGATGAGCGATACGAAATAACTTCATACTTACAAGATTTAGAAGATAATATTGATGTAGAAGTGTAGAAGAATAAAAAAATAAATTTAAAAATAAGGAAATATTTTGATAAACTTAGAAGAAGACAAAATAGTTGAATTGGTGACTTATAACCAATTAAAATTAAGTAGTTTATTATATTATTTTAAAATGAAAAAACCAGAATTATATACTTTGATTCTGGATAAATTATCTGGTCGGCTTATTACAGAAGTCGCTAATAATAGAGAAACTTTAGATAATATAATTGAAAGATTAGAAACTTATAAATTAGAAGAAATAGAAGAAGAGAAAGATGAAGATAATCCAGAATTAAAAGAATTATATATTTATATTTATACTTTTTCTAATTTTGAAAATGAGTATCCTTTTAAAATGAATATTTTTCTAAATTGTATTTCAGTTAATAAATTAATTGGAAATATTAAAATTGATATAATATCAAAGGAAGAAGAAGATATTGTTGTAGCTTCTAAAAATTTAGGACCTAATGTTTTAAAAGAAGGGTTAAATAATTTAAGTTTTGATATGTCTGCTTTTAAACAATATGGTTTAATAGAAGCAAGAATATATGATGAAACGTATGATGGTAGTATTGATAATGCAATTCCTACTTTTACTACACCATTATTTAATTTATCTGTTTAAAATAAGAAAGGAATAAAATGAATGATTATGAAAAAATATTAAGTAAAATTCCAGATAATATTACTATGCAGGAAATGATAGATTATTTAAGTACTAAAAGACCATTAGTTTTAGATAATGTTAGAAAAATATATTCTAAAACTTTAATCTCAAAAATAGAAGATAAAGAAATTGATATAGAATTTATAGAAAATTTATTAAATCAATATTTACCAGAAATAGAAGAAAGTATTTTAAATTATATTACCATCAGTACTTTTAATGATATTAATACACCAACTGGAATAATTTTTAATAAAGAATTTTTAGGATTATATATGCCTAATCAAGAAGATATTATTAAAGTAAATAGGTATAAAATAGAAAAAAATAATGGTATTATTTTAAATGGTATTTTGGAAGAAACTAAAGAAGAAGATACAAGTTTATATTCGATACTAGGCACAAATATATTAGATACTGAAAAATTAATATTATTAGATGAAAATAATATTGAATTACTTAAATTACAAACAAATCAAACGAATATTTAGAAAGGAAAAATATGATAAATTTAGAAAAAGATAATATTAAATTAATATTAGAAACATTTACTATAAATGAATTAAGAATCATTTTTGGTTCAGAACAATATAATAGTATTATTGGTTTTGAAGATTTAAGTACTAAAACAAAAGAAGAATTAGTTTTATTAGTATTTGATAATTATGATGATAACATTGATTTAATTTCAAAATCAATGTTAGAATTTGAAATTAAAATATTAGATGATACTATTGAAGATACAAAATTTGATTTAATTAATAAAATAATGTTGGGATTATATAAGGTTGATATGTTTAAATCTTTTATTTTAGAAAACCAAGATACAGATTATGATTTAGTTGCTTATAATTATGTTATTGATTTTTTTTTAGCGATAGAAGATTTAGATGATATTGAATTATTTAAAATGTTATTTCCAGATGAAAGAGATAATTATGAAACTTATACAGAATCAGTTCCATCATTATTAGATTTTCAACCAGATATATTAAAACGTATTTTAAAAGACGAAGATTCAATTACAGAATTCACAAAATTATTTGATTTAAAATCACTCGATTTATTAACTAGTGATAAAATTATAGAGTATTTTAGTAATTTTGAATATCAAGAACAATTAGATATTATTGAAAATAATTTTGACCAAGTAAACAAGGATAAAATGTACAATTACATAAATAGTATAATTGCTACTAATTTTCCTGAAACATTAGATTATATAGATTTAAATGAAGTAGTAGTATTTTTAAATAACTTGAGTTTATTGCAATTACAGAGCTTATTAAATTATAATAATAATTTAAATACATTTAATAGTCTAGATGTTATTATAAAAGATTATATAGAAAATTTAGATGAAGATTCATTAAATGATTTTCATAGTGTTCTTAATAATTTATTTTATACAAATCCAGATTTATTGGAACCGACTCCAGCTGAAAATCTATTATCTGAAATTTATGATAAAGATAATATAATTTTAAATGAATTAGATCTTGAGGGAGTAGCAGAGTATATAAATAAAACTGGGACAACAGCCGATTTATCTAAAATTTTAGAAGTACAAAATACTGACTTTATAAAAAAATTATTATTGTATGTTCCAATTGATGATAAATTAAAAATTTATGATGCTATGCAGGAAAGATTTAATTATGTAAATAATGAAATTCAAGTAAAACCAAGATATGGAAGTAATTTTGTAATTGGATTTAATGATAGATTATTTTATGATTATAATTACGATCTAAAACATAATATAAAAATTACTGAAATATATGCAACTTTATCTTTAGATGGTGCAATATTAGCAGAAACAAATATTAATACTATCTATGTTGGAAAAGATGTACAACATGACAATGGATACATAACATTTGATTATAATACACAAATAGATACTATTTATAATATAAAAATTATTTTTAAAGATTCTGATTCAACAGTATATGAATATGATGATACAATTAAAACTGTTTCTTCTGAATATCAAAAAGCTGCTTTATTAAATCCAAAAGAGTTATTTAGTGATAAGCATGATAGATCAATTGATAAATTATTTCATATATTTAAACCAAAATTCATGTTAACTGATAGTATAGAAAAAGTAAAATTTACTATTATAAAATTATTAGATACACCAGAAGAATTTGTATTAACTTATAGAAGAGATAATGAATTTAATAAAATTGAAAATAATTATTTTACACCAGAATTTAAAGTTGTTTATGATTTAGTTGGAATGGATACAACTGCTACTAATTCTAACACAATTTATCCAGAAACACAGGTATTAATACAAACATATGATTCAAATAATAAAATGGTTACAAGTGTTACTAATAATTATAAAAAAACTATAGATATCTATAATCCAAAACAGTATAGTAATAAATATGGTAATACCTCTGAGTTTTCTTTTAATGAACAATATTATAAAATGAGTCCGATTGATAATCCTGCAATGGTATATGTTAATAATAATTTAGATTCGATTGATACTTTATTTAATTCAACAGCAAGTACTATTTTAGAAATGATACCAAAAACAGTTTGTGGTGGTTTGGATCTTACTAATCCAACAACATTATTATCTGATTATGGTATAGCTTTATATATTGATTTTAAACTTTTAATTATGCCAAAATGTAAAGATCGAATTGGTATTTATTTAATCAATATTGATGAAGAAAGCGAAGAATATGGTGAAAAAACATTAGTAGAACATATTGATTTGTCATCTAAAATTACCGTTGATTTTGGGGTTAATGAAGTTTACTATACATATAAAATGTTATTGGATGATACATACCAAGATAAAACTTTAAAATTTATGGTACAATTAGAAAGCCCAGCATATGATAGTATAGCAGATAATATAGTTCAAACTCGTTGTTTTATATATGAATACCAAGATGTTCAATCATTTAATATATCATTCGCTGCTGGTGAAAAAGAATTAAAATTATTTGAACTTTTACCAGAAAGTAAATTTAATGATTATGTAGGTGTTACTAAATATAAATTTATGACAAACTATAATAAACAATATACTAATTTATTATTAGATATAACTACTAACACTAAAGGAAATATTCCAAGCTATAAAGTTATTACATCTATTTATGATAATCAAAACAGAGGGTACGGGGATAAGATCTTTGAAAGTATCAATAATAATATAACTAGTGGGAGTACTACTTTTTCTGTTGGAACTGGTTTTATATTAGAAAATCAAAAAAAATACTATATAACTTTAACTACTTATTTTCCACATGATTCTGGAGTTCCTTGTAATACTACTATGTTTGAAATTGATCCAATTGAATTTACAGTTGGTGGAGATCAAAATATTGCAAATGATATTGATCATACTCGTGGTCAAATAATGGAATACAAAGAACTTGATGAATTATATGCAGAAAACAATTTATTAATAAATAAAATGACGTCTTCTCAATCAATTGACCAAATTAATGATGATTATATTGATGAAAAAACTTATAATTTAGTTTTAAATAAAAGAGCTTATGCACAAATTTTAGAAGGTCCACAATTAGTAATTAAAACAAATAAAACTCAACCATATGATGGTGTAAGAGAATTTAATATTGGATTAGTAGATAATGATGATAAAGTAATTTCAATTCCTTATAAACCATTTACTGAGTCTGAAAAATTAAATAATTATAATATAATTTATAGAGATAATATTATAGAAGATACTGTTGATAGTAGTAGTATGTTCTCTCAAATAGAATCTAATGGTACAATTTATTCAAAAGCTGCTATTGAATATTCTATGGAAAATGATGGGGTTGCTTATTTTAATGAATTAATAGTTTTTAATAATACTGTCAAAAACTTAAGAATTACAACTTCATTTATATTCTCGAATAATGAAATAGATTCAGAACAAACGGGAACATTTGATATAATTGTTGAACCAGGAGTTACTAGATATTCTTTAAAAGAAATCGAAGAATTAAATTATCCTTTTGATTCATATATTTTCCAAACTTTTGAAGTAATGAATCTTAATGCATTTGATATTGATTCGATAGATGAAGCTCTTTTACCATTTAAAAAATATCATAATTTTATTGGAAATGGTAAAGATAGAAGAAAAGAAACTGGTACTATTTTTTATAAAGATCCAAGCACATATATTCCTTTAAATCTACTAGAATTATCTGGTGTTGTAGAACTTACTGGAAAATATTATTATAATATGATTATTAATAATAATATGGGAGAATTATTAACTATAAAAGCTAAAATTGCTTTTAATGCAGATGATGATATTGGTTTAGAAGTTACTAATGAAGTTACTTTAGAATTATCAGAATTAAATCAAAATCTTTTTAAAATTAATAAATTATCTACATATTATAGAAATAAAGTTAATAGTATTGCAATATATATAATTTCAGTAATTGGTCAAAGTGGTAAAGATTATACACATTATTTTGAAGATGATGATAAAATTTTAGCTACTAAAACTACAGATGACGCTATAAGCTTATCTAATATAAATATTTTTGAAGGAGGAATATAATATGAGTGATACAGAATTATTACAAACTGAAAATATAGATACTAATAGATTTAGTATCTTAACATTCGAAAATAACTTAATGATTGAAATAATCCCAAGAAAAAGTATTGAAAAAGAAGAATCAACAGAGAAAATTGGTACTCTACAGTCTTATGATTATTTTGATATTATGTTAGGGAGAAATACGTTATTTAGTTCAGGAGGGAATAGAATCTATTATAATGATTCTATCCCTAATAGAGTTAAAAAAATAAATGTGTCATTGGTTTCTAATAAGCAAAAAACTTTATTTACAAAAACATTTGACATGCCTAATTTAGGAAAAGGTGATTATGTAGATGATTTAGATTTATCTTTATTATCTATAAAACCAGAAGAATTAACTTTAGACTTTTTAGAAGAAGTTGAAAAAATCTATGATGAAATGAAATATATTACTGTAATTGCATTAGATGAAGATAATAAAGCAATTAATATATTTGATAATTCTTATTTAGAAAATTTATATTTAATATTACCTTTAGTTAGATTAGGTAACACAAATTCTTTTGAAATAAAAGATTATAAAATTGGAATAGTTGATGAAGATGGGGTTATAGATAAATTTGACATATTAAAAACTAATATTACATCTGAAACAGTATCTAGTTCTAATCTTAGAATTAGAACTAAAGATAGAATTGGTTTTCTTGATTCAGTAGAACAAATAGATAATGAGATTTCTTTTATACCAACCAATATTAATATGGTTGAAAATGATGATGTTAAAAAGACTATTAGTTTATTTTGTTCAGAACAAAATAAATTTAGATTAGAATATAAAAATTTATCTAAATATCAAGGTGCTGATCTTGGCGATTTTCACCAACATAGTTTTATTAGATTCTTAGCAGATACCAATCAATTTGCTAAGCAATATAAAATATATTTTTATGAGGCAACTTCATATAAACAATCAAAAATACAAAATGATGATTTATATGATGATTCTATTCAAAGTGCCCTAATTAGACATTCAGAAATACACGATATTACAAATTATAAAATTGATATTGATATTGATATTGGTGATATTATGAGTGCAATGAATTATGGATTAAATTTATCAGATAATACTTATGAAAATATTATGATTGTTGTTGAAATAATTGATAATGATATGCAATTTATTAGATATGAAGCAGAAGTTAAATTAACACCAATACAATTAAAAGAGATTGGAACTAAATTAGTTAATGGTGTTGAAACTAATTATTTATTATATCATCATAGATATGATTTAGCAAATGGTATAAATTTAGATTATAATCTAGTAAATTATGATCAAAAAGATATTTCAACACAAGATTTAAATTTTGAATTAGAATATATTAAAAATGAATACCAAAATAAAATTGATACTTATTTAACATTATATGCTAATGATATTACAGATACTATTACTAAATATGAAATACAAATTTTATCAGATCAAACCAATGAATTACTTCATACTTATTCTGGTAAATTAAATGTAAATAAAATTTTAAAAGAAGATGGTACACTTGATATTACTGGTAGTATTAAACTTTATGTAGAAAAAGAATTTATATTACTTGATAATTTTATCAAGGTTAGATGTAAAATACTAAATGATTCAGAAACTAAATTTTTAAGTATTAAAAGAAGATTAAGTAAAACTTATGATACGAAATCATTAATTTATAATGATAGATATAAATTCAGACCAGTTACTTCTGTTTTACATGAAAATAAAAGTATTAAATCTAAATTACCTGAATACTTAAGAGAAAGTAATAATAGGATTTTTGAAACTAAAGATTTTGAAGATAAAAATTATGTTAATGTTCTTGAAAGTGATAATGTGTTATCTTCTATAACTATGGATGAAGATTTAACGGATTTAGAAAAATATAATAAAATTGAAATGCAATATATGTTTAAAAAATATTCAGCAATTATTCAAAATAGTTTACCAATTATAAATTTAACTAAAATTTCAAAAATATCAGATGAAGAATTAATGCCATCTTTTAATGGTAAAATAAAAATTTATAAAAAAGGTTATTATAAAAAGAATGAAACTACATTTAGTACATTTAATTTAGATGAAAATGAAAGTAATTCAATCAATTATTTTGGTGCTTATTTAGAATTTCCTGATGCTCCTTCGATTCTTTTTGGTAAAGAAACAGAAGAAGGAACTGGTATAATCAAATCAGAAGATATTTTAGAAATATTAAAGGATATCAATATATATACTCAAGCAAGCGCAATTAACAATAAAGTTCATTTGACATTATATAATAGTTCTTATGATTTAACTGCATCTGGTTATGATCCAGATAAACAACTATTTAATGCTAATAATTATATAAGATTATCATTTGATAAAACTGCTACTTGGGTACAAAAAATGTTAAGCCCATTAAATGCAGGGGCTTGGAGTCCAAAATTAATTATTTTAACAAATAAGACATATCAAGAATTTAATTTACTAGGAAATAAAAACATTAATAATAGTGTTAGAATTTCTAATAAGTTAGGTGATTTATTTGATAAAGAAAATAATGACGGAATAAATTTTGTTGATAATAATATAGATTTAGTTTTATATGAAAGTAATAATTTATTAATACCAGATGATAGTATTAATCCAATGGATACTACATATAAAGTACCTGAATTTAAAGATTTCCATAGTTCAATTACAGAACCAGATGAAAATAATCTACCAACATATTGTAATGATCTAGGGTTTAATACAGATGTTACAAGTACTCCTTATTATACAAAATTTAAACATTATCAAGTTACGGATAGTTTATGTTCTGTTGTTGCTGAAATACGTAGTATTGCAAAAATAGTTAAAGACATAAATAATAGTTTAGGTAATAAAATTACTTATGACCTTTATCGTAATGAAGGTACTGTTAACAATAAAAAATTAATATTAATTAATACTGGTTTTGTTCCAGTAGATAATTTAAATGATAGTACTAAAGAAATTTATCACTTTGATTTTAAATTTAAATTTGCAGCAATTCTAGAAGAAGAACGAGAATATATTTTAAATTACATTATCAAAGATAATGAAGTTATTTATAATAAAGTCTTAAAATTCTACTATAAGCCAGTTTTAAAAATAGAAGATGATTTTTAAATAAAAGGGGATAAATTTCCTCTTTTATTATAATACATATAATAAAAACTTAATTTATTAATTAAGGAATAAGGAAAAGATTATGGCAGAAAATACTCAGCCTACAGAGGTTAATATAATTCAAGAAGTTCCAATAACAGATCTAGATATAATGAATTATATTAATGAATTAAATGAAGATGATTTATTTTTATTTCTATCTAAATTTTCGAATTTTGATAGTATTCCTAATATGAACGATAACTTACCTGAAATAGTTATCAATTATTTAGAACAATTAGGGACTGAAGAACAGAATGCATTTATTTCAGAAATGGGTGTATTATTTGAAAATACTATTTCTAAATATGCAGAAAGTTTAATTGCACCACAACAAAAAACAAATGATGAATTAATAGTAAAATCAATTGTTAAAAGTTTGATGAATGGTGAAATCACTGCATTTAATAGTAAACGTTTAGGTGGCACTTCAATAGCAGAATTAAAACAATTAATTGAAGATAGTGCTCAAAAGGTACAAGTGAAAACTAGTACAGATTTAGAAATTTATAATGGTAATATTGTTAGGGCTCCATCAGATATTTATAGTATAATAGGTATTTATGTTTTAGGTGCTAATAAAGAAGATCAAAAGATATCTTTTGATTGGGAACTTATAAATGAAGAAGGAATTTTATATATTAAATTGGATACGGAAAGTGTTAGTTTAGTAGATAAATATTGTAAAATTGTATATGTACCAACATTCGATACTATTACTAATACCTGTCCAAATGCAGATAAATATGCAAATTTAGATGGTAGTCAAAGTTTAGTTTCAGATGCAATTAATTATACACCAACGACAGTAATTAATTATAATAAAAATAATAGAACTGTAGTTTCAAAAGAAACTACTTTAAATATGCCAGAATATTTTGGATTTTTTCAATTTAATTTTAAAAAAAATAATCATATTGCAAAAAGTACTATGAATCAGATAGCTAGTGATTTTCCAGTACAACAAAATATAAGTTATACTAAAAGTAATAGAATAATAAAAAATGTTTCTAGTATTAATCTTGATCCATTATATAAAAGTAATAATATTTATTCTGAAAGATCTTTTATAGTTAAAAGTATAAAAGAACAAACTACAATTGATTTTGATTTATCAAAATTATCAAAATTATCTTTTAAAAGAAATTCATATATTAATAAATCAAAAGAAGTAAAAGAAGAAATAATTAATATATATGATTATCTTAATTTTAGTATTAATTATAATAATACTTATATTGCAAAAAGTATTTCCTCTATTATTGATATGGAAGAAGAAATAAATATTGATATCAATTTTAATTCATATACTGTTTATTGTGATAATAATCAAAATTCTATTTCAATGGAAATAGATAATAACTTTAATACTAACTATGCAAATACTTTGATTGTTAGTCAAAAAGAGTTTTATGTTAATAATATTGATTTTGAAATTTTAGATAATTTACAAAATAATAAATACCAAAGTTCTAGAATTGCCAAAGTAATTGGTGAACCAAAACAACACGGAACTGGAACTACACAAATTAATAAAATCTCGTTTTTAGATAGAATGAATATTAATTATTCTAGTACTTTGATTGCCAAATCAATACCAGGTAATAGTTCTACTATGATGGATGATACAAGTGATAAAATTATTTTTGATGGTAATTATATAGCTGATTGTATTGACACAAAAAATAATATTGATATTAGTATACCATCTATGAATATTTATAATCCAAATAAAGTGGCTGCGGTTGTTGCAGGTGTTATTATAAACCCAGTTATAAAAAGTACACTTAGTTCTATAACTTTTAATAGTAATAATATAAAAACTTTAAGTACTTCTAGTACATCTGTATTTGGAGAAACATTTAATGATTGTCCAATAGGGGCAATTGATAAGGTTTTAACAGTAACACCAAAAATTAAGATGTCGGATTTATGTAAAAAAACTCCTACTTTTATATTAGATAAAGAATTTAAATGTCATGAAAATCAAACATTATTTACTAATCTAACTTATAATCCTGGATTCATTATGGTTATACTCGAAGGTAAAGTTTTACCCGAAGAAGATTTTATAGCTATTGATTGTAATAATATTGAATTAACTGTACCTGCTAGAGAAGATGACACTATTAGATTTGTATCATTTAGTAAGTTTGATATAGCTAATACATATTCTAAAATGGAAATCAATAATATGATTTCGGCTATAACTACAAAAACTTCTACACCATTATTATATCAAGAAGAAGAAGAAATTAATGAAGGAAGTACTACTTTAATAGAAATCAGAGATTTCGATCAAAACATGTTATATAAAGTTACGTGTACCGCTGGTGAAGTTAGTAGAAGTGGTCATATTATTAAATTTACTGCTCCTATTATTGATTCTGCAAAAGAAGATATTCCAGACTCAATTTCAATAATTAACGTTACTGCTACTTTGGTTAGTGGTGGTGTACCTGAATCAGAAGCAACTAGTATTTTCTATAAGATTAAAAATTATGATGTTAATTATGTTTCTCTTAATGAATCAAATACTGGGAATACTATAATTACTAATTCAGATGTAGTAGTTGATAATTTAGATTCAAATGGTAATTTAATTGGAACTACTAGAACTAAAGTAACTATAAATACTCCAAATGAAGGTGATATTACAACAGAAATAACAGAAATGGATATTGATGGTAATATTATTAATTCTAGTACTGAAGTTACTCAACCTATAATGAACGCGAATGAAACTATTTCAATTGGTGATACTATTACTAATAAACAAAATAGATTAAAAGTTTCTGAATTTGAAGAAGGTGTTACAGATTTAGATGGATTTACAAATGGTGATATTAGTACTGATTTAGATGGTACTGAAAAAGTAGTTCTTACTGCAAATGAAAATATTGTTACACCTTTATATGAAAATGAAGATGAAGATTGGTTATTATTAAGACCTATTACGCAACATAGACCTAATATGATAGGTTTATTATCTGAATATAGTATTGATGGTGCTTTATATCAAACAAGTGAAACTAGCATTATTATCACAAAAGATTCTGATGGAAGTATTCCTACTAATTTATTATTAGCACAAGAATATGAATCAGGAATTAGTAAAGAATATGTTGCTAATATTGAAATTTCAGATGATAACATAGTATTTGAAAATAATATTATAGCTGTTATTAATTTACAAGGTTATGGATTCGATAGAGCTCCAAATTATGTATTTAGAAATAATACAAAATTATTAATGGGTGAATCAATAGAAACTATAGATAATAGTAATATCAAACTTAACATTAATGATGTAAACACTTCTACTAATGAAATAATATTATCTAAAGAAGGATCTGCTGATTTAATTAAATCTAATACAGAAAATTCTATACCAACTGGTTCTAGTAAATTTTCATTAATTAGTAATAATACTGTAGAATATGGTATTACAAAATATGATAAAGTTGAAGTACATGATATTAAAAGTTCAGTTGAATTCACAGATGAAACAAATGCTCGATATAATTATCAAAGTGCTGTAAATTATGAAGACAAAAGTCTAATATATTTAGCTGGTGGATTTGATAAAGATGGCAACGTATTAACTTCTATTATATCTTATAATTTAATATCAAAAGAAACAAAATCAGTTAGTTATAGCTTACCAAAAGATATTAGTGAATTTTCTATGAATTATAGAAATAATAAATTATATATTATTGGTGGAAAAGATAATACTACTAATTTAATTAATACAGATTTATTAATTTACGATTTAAAAACAAAATTATGGCAAATCAGAACTACAAATTTACCAAAATTACATAAACATAAAACAGTAGAATATAATTATAAAATATATATTATTGGTGGAGAATTAGGTGAAATCAAGTACAATGAAGATCCAAAATTCAATACATTACTTGAATATGATTTATTAACAAACCGATATATAGTTATTGAAGCTCCTGGGGTAAATGATGAATATTCATTAGAAAAATTTAGTAGAGTTGATCATAAGGTGTGTATTATCAGTGATGAAATATATATTATTGGTGGTTATAATGAAAATAAAACTTTCAATACTAGTTTCTATAAATATTCAATTAATAAACAAAGTTTTACAAAATACGAAGATGAATTAGTTCTTGGTGATGAAACAGTAATAGAAGAAGTAAAAAAATTATTGAAAATATCTATGACTACAGTTGGTGATAAAATTTATATTTCTGGTGGGAGTAGATATATTTCCTCATATGTAACAAAACCAAATTCAAATATTTATTGTTTTAATACTTTTAATAGAACTTGGTCACGAATTGAAGTTCCAGAAACTAATCATATTAATACTAATGATGGTAATAATTTATTTGGATTAACTATTGATGGTAGTGTAAAATTATACAATTTATTTGGATACAATATTGTAAATGATATAAATACAGAAATTAATAATAATCTTTCAGTAATTAATATTTCAAATAGTATAATTAGATTATATTTAAATGGTTTAGAAATTGATGCTACCTTAAAACAAGAATTAATAGATAATGGTATTTATTTAGTATCTCCTGGAGTTAATCAAGTAATCTATAATAGATCTTATGATTCTATTAAAGATATATTAACTACAACTTATAATTTAAATGAATATAATAAAAATAGTATTATTGCTAAATTTATTAATACTAGTGAAATTGGGAAACCGACTGGCGAAAGTAAATTAGAATTCTTTTCTCTTGATTTACAATTTTTTAATGAAATAGAATAATGTTTATAATATCAATAAAATATATAAATTATTGATATTATAACAAATAATAGATTATAAATAAGGAGGTCCAATTTATGGAAAAAAATATTATAGAATTAAAAAAGATTGGTTCTAAAGGTAGAACCAAAATTAGTAAAATTTTAAAAGAAAATACTCCATCTAAAAATGTAGAAGTTAGAAAAAAAATTCTAGATAAATATAGTATTATTGATCAACTAACTGCTATTAGAGATGCAGTAATTGCTGGTGATAATACTATTATTATTAAACATCAAAAAGATATTAATGAAATATTATCAAAATATTAGATTTAATAAATAAGGAAAATTATGGCTTCAAAAGTTAGATATACAATTGAACGAATCAGATCTTTAGGGGTTGAAGAAGAAACTACTCTTAAGGAAAATGATTCAATTAAATTAGTTAAACAAAAATTAACAGAAGATTATCAAATACCAGTTGGTTATAATGGTATTTCTGCTGGTTTAGAAGTTAAGGCTGGAGTGAATGTTGTAATTCCAGAAGGTAGTAAATTAGTAGTACTATAGTACTATAAGTACTATTAATTTAGAATTTGAATATATTATTATTGGTTTATATAATTTGTAATGAATTAAACTATAAAGTGATTTCCCCAATAACAAAAATATATACATTTATATATTTTTATCATGATAAAAATAAAATAAAAAATAAAAAGGATTTTATATGATTACTAATGGTATTCATGGAACAACTTATCACTTCTTTCCAGGTGATTTAAGTGATAAATTAGATAGTTCAGTAGTAGAAGTTGGAGTTAACCAAATTATGAGTGGTAATAATGCTGTTCATTTATTTACTGGTGCAATGCCAGATGCAGATGAATTATATGCTTATGATAAAGTTTCTACTCTTTTAGAAGATTTTGAAGATAATTTAGTATTAAGTATTGGTGAAGCTGATGATGATAAATTTGAAATTAATGCTACATATGATAAAGCTGCTAAAGAAAGAGTTCTTAAAAAATGGCCAGTAAATGCTAAAACTTATGCTGCTAAATCTATTGGTTTAATCCAATGGGGAGTTGTTGTATTAGCTGGTATTACTGCTGTTGATTCAAAAGATTATATGCTATTTACAGATGCAATTGGAACTTGGGATGATCCTGAAGTTATTATTATGCTTGATAAATTATTAATTACTAAATTAGATGAAGAAGTTGAATTTAAAGACTTTACTTATGCAGCTTCTGATGTTCTTGCTATTGATGCAGTTGTTGGTGCTTCTCCAGTTACTATAACATTTGATGAAGACTCTGTTTACGTTGGAAGTTCTGAAATTAATATTGGAATTACAACTGGTACTATTGGAGCACTAGATGGTAGAAATGCTACAGTAACTTATACTCAAGTAGGTGCCGAAAATGGTGATGTAGTAACTTTAGTAGTATCTTCAGATATAGCTAAATTAGATTTAAGTACACTTAATCCAAATGGATTAGATGTAGGTGATATTATTTTAGTAAACTTTGCTGGTACTCAAGCATATAAAATAGTAGAATAAAAACAAAAAAGATAGAAATATTTCTATCTTTTTTTTTAAAATAAAAAATAAAACTTTAAGGAAATAAAATGGCAACTAAAAACGTTGTAGTAAATAAAATTTTTAATAAATATTCACATGAATTTGTAAATCAATTATTCAAACCTTCTTGGTCTCCAAAAAGAGCTGATCAAATAGAAGCCTTTGGTACTATAAAAATTGAAGAAAAACCTCTTTATGGTGAACAAACTAAATTGAATCAACCATTCTTTTTACCAAATGTAGCGGCCTCATCATCTAAACTTGGAACGTTCCCAAGTATGTATAATCCATTTGATGGAGCTTCAAATTTATTTTTGGCAACTTATGATTTTTTAACTTTTCTTGACCTATTAGTAGAAGAAGTATCTAAATTAGGTTCAGATACTTTCATTCAATGGGCATATAACTCTGATGGTTCAATAAATTATGCTGCATCTGCTGTTGATAGTATGTTAGAACAATTCAATGGTACATTAGCCGTTAATGAAGCATTGTTTATTAATGATCCAAGATTTGATTCAACTGATATGTTAGAATTTTTCTTAAGACATTTCTATTCTTTAAATATTGAAGCTAGAAATGCTGCATTTGATATTATTGGTGTAAGATTTGGTATTGAGATCCAAGCTCAAAAAGCTAAAAAAGGTTTCATCCCATTCACAAACTTTAATCCAGATTTATTACAAACTGAATTACAAGATGATGGATTAATTACTTATTCTTATACACAACCAATTGCATTAGAAAGAAGATATGATAAAGAACAATTATCTACTGAAGGTGTAAATACTGATAAATTATTCTTATTTTTCCCTTCTATCCAAGATGGAAAAATTGAAGGATATGTTCCTCAAATGTATTATACTAAAAATGATTATATTGGTAGACAAGGTGATTCAACTGGGTCTAGTTACACATATAATTATCATGTTCCATATTGGTCAGCTAAATTCTATTCAGAATCTGCTACAGTAGCAGCTAATACTGGTTTACCAGTATACAAAAAAGTTGCACCATATGTTGCATTATCATTAGGTTCTGTTGCTGAAAATGCTGATACAGCAAATGCTTTAGCTCCATACGATATTGTTGTTGATCACTCTGATAAATTAGATTATTTAGATAATTTAATTTTTAATATCAACTCACCAAAAAGATATAAATAATTATCTTTTTTAATTAAATTAAAGAGAACGTTTGTTCTCTTTAATTTTAAAAATATATTAAAGTTTTAAAATTAAAGATTTTATTATATTTTTATACTTTTATACACGAATATATTACAAAGGAATTTATATGACACAACTAGAAAAATTAAATACTATTCTTTCTTCAGAAAATAATGAATTTGAATCAAGATTATTAGAACTTGAAAATAAATTAACTATAGCAGATTTAGATAGTTATTCATACGAAGAATTAAATAGTATTAAAACCAACATAGAAGAATTAATTAATACTCAAATTGAAAATATAAATAAAATAGAAGAAACTAATAATAATTTAAAGAAAGAAACTGAACTATCAGAATTATTTATTAATAATGCTATTAATTTTTGTATAAGAAAAATTAAAGAAAGTAGTAGTACCGGTGATGGAACAACCACTTTAATATCAGATATTAATTCTTCAATAGATGCTTTAAATACGAAGATTGAGAAAAATTATAATGATATTATTGATAATAAATCTACTATTGATTCTAGTATTTCTAATTTAAAAACCACATCAGAAATAGTAGAAGATAATAAAGATAATATTAGTGATAACTTAAATAAAATAAAGGATAATATTAATAACATAGATAATAACAAAGATTCTATTAATACCAATAGAATTAATATTGAAATTAATACTAGAGATATAGCATTAAATAAAGAAAATTCTGATAATAATAAAGATGATATTGAAGATAATAAAATTAATATTGATATTAATTTATCAGATATTAATAATATTAATGTAGAGGCTTTAACTGCTACTATTGAAGAAAAAATTAGAAATTTAAATGATTTAGCAACTTCTACATCATCTGGAATAAGTTATAATCCATTATTTGATGAAGATGATAATTTAAATGATAATATAAAAGGATAGAAATGTTAGAATTAAATAAATCAATGGATGAAACTAGTGGAATAAATGAATTAAAGACTAATGATAATTTTTTTAAAAAAGAAATATCATTTAATTTAATTTCTAAAAATAAAGAAAAAAAGATATTAATTAAAGAAATTCAATCTAAATTAGAGGAAGCTAATTTATTAAATAAAAAAACTATTTCTACTCAACAAGATTATTCTAAATTTTATAAAGCTAATATTATTAATTTTTATACAGTTATACATTTTATATTACAAAAATGTCAATTGAAAGATAAAGCTAATACTTCTATTTTAAATGGCATAAATAATACATTGGATAGTATTAATCATTTAAAAGAATTAAATAATGTTAATGAAAGTTTAATTCAAATAAATAGTGATAATCTAAGTACAATGAATACAAATAGAGTTAATTTAACTACATTTATACAAAATAATATAGATAATATTAGTAATAATCTAATAAAAATAAATAAAAATTCGAGTGATATATTAACTAATTATGCTAATTTAAATTTAAATAAAACTAATACCTTAAACAATGAAGAAGATAAAAATACAAATAATATTAATATTTCAAATAATATTAGTAGTATTAGAAATAATAAAATTATAATTGATAAAAATAAAGAAGTAATTACTGACATAAAAAGTTTAGAATCAAAATTAAATAATATTCTAATAGAATTAAATGAAGAAGAAAATACATTATTATCCAATGTATATACCCCTGAATCTTATAATGTATCAGAATTATTATCACCTAATTTAAAAATTAAATATAATACAATATTAAAAACCTTTGATGGATTTGTATATTATTTATATAATGAAAATCTAGATGTATTAAATTCAATTGATATTAATAATGTTACTTATACTAAAGGAAGTCCATACCAATTACATTTTAATAAATATGGACAAACAGATGATGTATTAGCCCTTGATATAAATAATGTTCAAGTTAATACTTTGGGTTTTGGAGATTATGCTACCCTTAAAAATATGGTGGTTGATGCTGTTAGTCCTGTTGGAATTAATTTTATTGGTTCTATAAGATACGCAGGAAATAACTATAAAGAAATAAGATATTATGCATATAATGATAATTTAAAAGAATCTTTTTATTATTTACCTTGGGTAGTAAAAGTTGAATATGGACAAGAAAATAACAATTTATTAGATTCAATTTCCGATGCATTAGTAGATACATCAAAACAATATTCTTATAATTGGTTATTAGATAATGCAACCAAGGTAGTAGTTATATAAAGGAATAATTGAATAAATTAAAGGAATAAAAATGGCAGTAGTATATAATAAATTAAATCCAAATGCACCTAATCCAAGTTCATTTGGATATATTGATAGTTGGGATGGATGGAATGTAGCTTGGGATACTAGAGGAAATGATGGAATTGGAAAAATATTAATATACCAACGAAATCCAGATGATGCGGATGAAATATCTACTCAAAAATATGAATTCTATCAAGAATCCGGTATAATGAGATGGAATATTACTAGAGTAAATATGTTGTATGATGAATTTGATAGTAAATATGCAGATGTAGATATTAATTTAGATTCGCCTAATCCGACACCAGAACCGACCCCAGACCCAGACCCAACTCCAACTCCTGACCCAACTCCAACACCAGACCCAGAAATTGAAGACTGTTATGATATTTCAACAGAAGGTGATTGTACTGGAAAATCTTCAAATAATACTTTATTTGAAGCAAGCCCAAGTACATATCCTGGGACAAATGAATATTTTAAAGGATTAAAGGTTGGTAGTTATTTAAAAACTAGTAAAAAACAAGTTGAATCTGATGGAGTTCTAGTTGAAGCTATCTTTATTTATAAAATTAAAGGTTGGAATAAATATGATAGACCAGTTGCTTATAGAGTTGTTTATGTTTTAAAAAATGATGGTTTAGTAGTTAATACGACTGTTGGTTATGATGAATGTACAGTAATTCCAAATCCATATAATTCCAGTAATATTACTACTGAACTTGATACTTTAAATAGTTCTAATGTTAATACCTTTTTTAAAGAGAATATTTGTAAAGAAGTAGTACCAGAACCAGAACCAGAAGAACCAACTCCTGACCCAGACCCAGTTGAACCAGAAGAACCAGAAGATCCAACAGAACCAGAAGAGCCAACTCCTGATCCTGAGCCAACTCCTGATCCTGAGCCTGAAGAGCCTGAAGAACCTGAAGAACCTGATCCAACTGAACCCGAAGACCCAGAACCGGAAGACCCAACTGAACCAGAAGAACCTGATCCAACGCCTGATCCAGAAGAGCCGGAGGAACCTGAAGAACCCGAAGAACCAGAACCTGAACCAGAACCTGAACCTGAAGAACCTGAACCTGAAGAAGAAACAAGTACGGAAACCAAAATTACTCTCGGGGATTCAAAACCAATTGATCCAGTTGAAGCTTGCTTTTGTATGGATGATTATGTTAGTGATGTTCCTGATAATGAAGTAGTAGAACATTTAAATAACTATGAAAAAGAATTAGAAGAACTTACTAGGGATAAAGCTTCTGAAAATGTTTTAAATTTAAAAGATGTTTCTACTAGGTTTAAACCAATAGTACCAATAATTAAAAAACCAGAAATAGAATTACATCATACTAGAAAATTAAAAGATTTAGCTGTACAACAAAAGCAAAGATATTCTGATGTACCAAATTTCTTTGAAAATCTATAAAAAATAATATAATGCCGCCGCCGCGCGGCGGCGGCATATTTTCAAAAATTGAAAAATATTTCAAAAATTTATACCTTTATTTATTAGAAAAAATATTTTTTTTATTTACAAAGAACCGCCGCCGCGCGGCGGCGGCATATTTTTATTATTTTTGTAGATTATTTTAATTTAATTATATAAGAATAATAGTAACAAATTTCAAGACAATAATAACAAATT
>Ga0055584_100001491_pt1 | contig 22970 bp, 22 predicted proteins | sample OSDHelmetaG_FD_58716 | JGI IMG/M metagenome (GOLD analysis project Ga0055584, IMG submission 58716) | Pelagic marine sediment microbial communities from the LTER site Helgoland, North Sea, for post-phytoplankton bloom and carbon turnover... | ecosystem: Environmental > Aquatic > Marine >...
TTGGCTTCCGAAAAGGTTGCTGAAAAAACCAAAGAATTGGAGGATGCTAAGCGTGAAGAAGCAAACACAAAGCAACAAGAGCAACAGGAGTCCATGCCCGCTGTCGCTACTGCGGGTTCACAGATTCAAGGCTTTTCAGGCAACGAAAATGCAGGGATGCCTACTGAACAACCCGGCACTACTGCTACGCCAAGAATCGGTGTCAGCAAATCCTACTTCATGGATAACTTCGGCACGAGTGGCGATCAAATTATCAAAATAATGCTTGAGAATGGAGAGGATGTCCTTATCCCCCGCCTTATCAATTTGCTGAAACAGGAACAGGATTCGTTGCTTAAGGAATTTTCATGGTGGGAGGACAATGATTGGGGACACATAGATGTCCGTGATAACGATTTCAATATGCTCGCACAACATGGTAATAGGTTGGAATTCCTATTCCGAAAGGCGGTTGTTTCATCACGAAACGCTGACGATTCAAAGCGTAGTGAAATTTGGAAAGAATGGTCGGATAGGCTCAATGCTGAAAGTCGTCTAAGCCGAAGGGAATTCAACATTTTAGAAAAGGCATCCGAATCCATTGACGAATATGGCAATATGACCGCACAGATGCTAATGCCTCACAACACGGGTTCGTCGGGTGAAATCGCCATGCTCATCAAATCACACGGATTTTTGTTTGATATTGAAGTAATGGGTAAGGCGAGGAATGGTGGATCGAAAGGACTTCTGTATGGAAAACAAGCCCCACCGATTATGCTGAAAGGTGCTGATGCCTTTGTTGCTAATTTGTGGGATTTGGACGGACACATGGAAATTACACCATCAGGTTCGCCTCGTTTGATTTTACCTTTCACAAGCAAAAGAGGTAAGGAATTTGCCGTTGTATTAAAGGAGAGTCTTGGTGTGGAGAACATTATGTGGGAGGGTCGTCAATTCGTTATTGAGGGCGATCGTTCCGTTCAAAAGACTGTTCAACAGACCTATCCTCACTTGAATGAAAACAAAGGTAATGCCGCTGTTTTACTCAAATCGTATCAAGGCGATGAAGACGCTATGCGCCTATTTACCTACACATACGCATCCAAGAAAGAGCAAGTGGAATTGCTAAAGTCTTGGAACATATCGGAAAATGCCCTAAGAAAACAATTTGAGGTGATTGCTGATGAGTGAGAAGAAACGCATTGACCGTTTATTCTCCGCACTCGGTGTGGATATGGAACGCCACGAAACACCTACCCCACAGATGCCGCTGTTCACCACAGGTGTTCAAGAGCCACCTTTGTTGCAGGGAATTACCATCCCCGCATTATATGCCGCATCATACGAGTGCTTGGTGTTGCGTTCTATTTTGAATCACTTGGCGACTGAAACATTCCGTAAAGGTTGGACTTGGAAACCAAAATTCGTAAAGAAGTGCCGTGATTGCGATCAGTCATATCAAAAGGATGTGGAGTCTTGTCGTAAATGCGGCGGCGAAGTCAGGGAGGCTGACAAAGGTCAATTGGATTATGCTGAGGCTTTGCTTACCGAGGACAACCGAATGACACAATCATTCCTTGAAGTCCTTCGTGAATGTGAAATGGATTTGAACATCGTGGACGACGCTTACCTTATCCTCACAAAAGAATACTTCGTTGACCCCAACACAGGTAAGCCTCAATTTTACCGCATTAAAGAAATAACTCGTGCGGATCCTATCTTCATGCGTATTGTCGCTGACAAGCGTGGTGTTCGTGGAGGAAAACAATACACGAGTCTGTTGGATAGGTCATTCCGCACAAGTGACAAGGATGAGAAGTGTCCAAAGACAGGACTCCCTGTTGTCCCAATTCATTACATGAACCTCGCAGGTGTGGGCGCAGGACAGGTCTATACCGAAGGTGAAGTCATTCACCTCAGCAAATGGTCACCATCAAAATTGTATGGACGCTCACCCGTTGCTACATTGTGGCGGCAGGTCAACACTTTAATTTCAATGGACAATTATGTTTATTCCGCTTACCAAAAGAGGCGTATGCCGAGAGGTGTCATGGTCATCAAATCGTCCAACCTTGAAACGGTTGAGCGCACTGCACGCAACATTCAGGAACACCTTGAGCGAGATCCGCAATACATTCCTACGGTTGGTGTTGAAACGGAGACAGGACGAGGTGGTTTGGAATATGTGCGTATGATGGACACCCTTGAAGAATTACAATACATTCCTATCAAGGATGACATCAGGCAACGAATTTCATCGTTTTATGGTGTGTCAAATGTCTTTATGAACGATGTATCGGGTGGTGGCTTGAACAACGAAGGTATGCAAATTGTAGTCACCAATCGTGCTTTGGCGGCGAGTCAAATGCTGTATAACAACCGTTTGTTCCCGTTATTGCTTGACGCACTTCAAATCAGCGAGTGGGACATTCTTTTGAATCCACACGAAGAAGAGGATGAAATCATGGCTATGCGAAGGGACGAAATGGCTATTCGCAACATGATGCAAATGAAACAGGCGGGCTATGATGCCCAATTGCGTGATGACGATGGCTTCTTGCACTTTGATTACAAAGAAGCACCTCCACCTCCACCACAGGCAGGGCCACCTCCCGAAGGCGCACCCCCTCAAGGTGGAGGTATGATGAAGTCCCACAATTTACCACCAACGATAGGGGAATTGATGAAGCGTAATGTTGAGGATGAAATTCATGGTTCTCATCCTATTCGCTCAGCCTTGACTACTACACATGGAACAGACCTTCGCCCCCTAAGAACGAGGGGTAAGTCCCAATTGAATTTACATTCACGGAGAAGCGGGGGCAAAAGCCCTGACCGTGTTAATCGCTTTGAAGGGGAACATCACATGAGCCAAAGCGTTCAAGATCGCCGTAGTGAAAAAGGCCAAGGGGAATCCAATGTGGACGAGAGGATAAAGAACCTTGATAGGAGGCTTGGATCATGAAAACATTCATGTGCATGAAATACATGGGATGGGTTGATTGAGATGCCCGACCTATCGCCAAATTGTCAAAATTGCGGTGCAAATCCGCACGAAGAATGCCGAATCAAGGGTATAGACTCACCTGCAATAAATTGCTTGTTCAACGCCGCCGCCCACGACTCTCGTAGGGATGACGCTAAGGAAAGGTCGCCCGATGAAATACTTGACGAAATGTCAAGAAAGGGCAACGGGGGTTTCCTTGACTTCGGTATGCTTGAAAAAATGGACCCAATGGCTCGGCGTGCTTTAGCGAGCATGGAGGCCATGCAGACCGCCCTCTCTCACAATAATACTGATGATGTCGCTAAGCATATTGCAGAAGCGAAAAACGCTCTCGCCATGCTTGAGCGTGATTTGGTCTTACACAAGTCAATGATGAATACCGCCACCATCGCCAAGAGTGATGAAAGTGGTATTCAAGGTGAGGGGCGTGTTCTTGGAAACATAGCACAGCACCGAAATACTGTGAGCGATTATGATGGGACTGAGGGCGCAACCGTTCTTGGTGTTTCAAGAATGGGTCGTTCAAACACCTTTTGGCGACCACAACAGGACTGATTCAAATGTATCGTGCTTCACCATCAATCGCTGACCGTATGAAAGTGGTCGCTTTGCGTGAGAGCATGATGTTGCGAAAGCAAGACCCCACGGGTCAATCGGCTCAAATGCCTTCACAGGTTTCACCACCTGCGCCCGCACCTATGCCCCCTGAGTCCATGGGCGCACCCACACCCATGGAGATGAACGCATTAACTCAATCGGGTAAGGTCTATGGAACGAGCAAAGAGGCATTGTCGGATTTTGAACAACGCCTTACAGATCTCGCTACTGATATTACAGCACACATTGGGACTATCGGCCAAAGCCGATACTCCGAAAACCTTGACGGTGATACCGTTCTTGGACACGCTAACTCCATGATGGCTTTGCGAAGCCGTGTTGAGGATATTCGCAATATGTGTGAAGTCATTCGTTTGAAAGACTCCGCTATGGTTCAGCACACACCGGGTGCTGAGATGGGTGGAGGCGGTATGCCCGACCTTTCAGCATTGATGAATATGCCCGGCCCCGGCCCCGCAGGGATGCCACCGGGCGGTATGCCGATGCCCGGACCGATGATGGGTGGTATGTGATGAGCGAAGAATTAACTGTCGGAGAAGCAACGGCTGACTTACTCAAAGAATTGGTCGCTGAGGTCAAGAGCCTTCGTGCCGAAGTCACCTCACTAAAAACCGAAAACGCTACTCTTACAAAGGCTATGGACGATCCCGCTACAATGATGAAGAAAGCAGGTTGGCTACGAGCCGTGACCCCAATGGCCGATGAGGTCTTTGACCCACTTAACCGTGATATTGGTGATAGTGGTTCTTTCACTTCTGCATTCAATTCAGGCGACGGCTCTATGATAACAAAGCGTAGTGCCGATGAAGAATTGCGAGTGTGGCAAACAATGGAGGCGGCTATGCCCCAAAAGTCAAGCCCCTCAAGTCAAACATATAGGTGATGTAAATGCAACCACGATGGCACGAACCCGCAAAGACCCCTCAAGGAGAATTACTTACATTGGTTAAGCAAATGGAAAAGGCTTTGGAAAAGCCCCAATTGGCTGACCGTGATAAAGACGGTAAATTGTCAGGTTGGGAGAAAGCCGTTGGTAAGAAAATTGAATCCTCTAAGAAAGGAAAAGAAACGGGCGAATACAAGTCGGATCGTGGAAACAAGAAAATACCATTCAAAGAAGGTGTCAAAAAGGCAGGTATGTGCAAAGGCTCTATGTGCAAATTGAATTGCAGTGATGAAGGCTGTGGCTCAGGCTTGAGCAAAGGCGATGCCCCTGTTTCGTCATCAACCGCAGGGACGAGCAAACCTCGCCATTCGGATGATGATGAGAAGCACAACCAAAAGGTCTTTGCTGACATAATGGGCGATGGCGATAGCGACAAAGCACACCGCACTTATGACAAGAAGGTGAACAAAGCCGACTTGACTGCTCAAATCATTATGAAATATCAACAGGAAAAGAGCAACGACAACGCTTCACCACAATTCATTGACTATTCAGGTGGAACGCCCGTTGAAGCAAAGCCCTATCAAACCAATGGGACTATCCCATTTTATACTGAAAAAGCACCTGCGAGCAAACCAATTAGTGAGAAGGCAAAATTATTCACAGTCGCTAAAACGGGTTATGATGTGGATGGAAGCACCATGCACATGAACATCGTTGATGGCGGTGATACGGGTGGCCCTTACAACCTCGCCTCAATTGAGGATTCAATGGCTACCCTACACAAGATGGGTGGTGACTCAGGCTTGCTCAGTGAAATTGCTTTCCTCATTGAGAAGATCGGTAATCACCAATGAGGTGATACCGTGAACCGTGAAGAATTCATTCGCATACGAACCGATGCTTTGGTTTCATTTCATACCAACCCTAATTTTGACCCTACGCTTTACCTCAAAGCGTGTGAGCAATTTTATGGCGATGGTAAGGAGATTGAAAAACAAGACAGCGCACTAATGGCTATGATGCCAATGATTGAGAAGCCTCCATATCGTATGCAGGATTTAGATAAGCCTTCTATCATGTCAAACCTCAACCTGCCTGACGGCTATGATGATTATGTCGCAGGACAGCGCAGGTTCAGCACCAATTACGCTGAGGATTGGCCTAAAGCACACGAGGACAACCCATTCGGTAAGCGTCACCCGCTATCGTGGGATAATTGTGTCATGCCTTTACTACACGGTTCACAATGGGGCGATCCTCACTTTGTTGAACACCTTTTTGAAATGATTAAAGAGGACGAAGACGGCCATACCATGCTTCATGCCATGCAGGAAATGGAAAGGCGTGATATTGTCCCGTTTGAATATCAAGAAATGCTTGGTCGTCCGTCCGAGAGCATGATGCAATTATACCAAACAGATCGCAACGATAGGCACTCATTCCTCAGTGACCAAGAATACCGTGATTTGAAAGCCCGCCAATGGGGTGCGAATGTTCAACAGGAAGGCGGCATGGTCGCAAAAAACACGAGCCGTCTTGGTTTGCTTTCATACCTCTTTGGAACGGAATGGCAAACACCCGATCAACGCCATGAATTCATGGATTTGCTCAAACAAATGGGTGAAACCGAAAGTGAGGAAAGTCCCGAAGCAAAGCGCATCGCAAACAATTTTCAAGCCGATGGTGGTATTTCGTGGGAAAGGGCTAAGCGAAATTGGTTTGAGCGTTTGACTCCACTCGCAAAATGGTGGGAAAGAGGCTCGCACCGTCACGGCCCTGTCAGCCCTGAACCTGTTCAAGAAGGGGGCTTGAATCATTTCAAGTCGCCATTCGTGCAAAACGAAGAAGGAGGCATTGAGAATTCGCACACTAACCACTTTTGGAAACCATACCAATTTTGGGGAGGCTGTGGACGGGACTGTCAGTCTTTGGTATCAATGCTTACACAGTCATATCCTACTGCATTGGATGGATGGCTCGGTGATTCACTCATGGGCTATCTTACACAGCGTGAGCATCCCATGAACGACCAAAACGATTCTTACCACGGAAGTGGTTCATCCTTCTTCCCTCAAACAATGAATCACCCTGCTATGATAGATCACCCACATAAATCCGCTTTGGGAAGTGGATGGGAGGCAGGTTCGGAGAATCCTCGTGTCCGTTCCTTCAACAGACGCAGGGGACTTTGGAACACCGTTTCAAATCACCAACACTTGCACCCAAGTGAAGTGGCGGGAAATGGCCCAAGAATGATTGTGCCTTCTATGGCTTTGACACAACAACCACTTGGGCGCATAATTTCTTCGCATAGCGATATGGGGATGCCGAGGATAGGGCCAACACGAGAACGCCACCCCGGTGATGAATTGTATCACACCTATCACAACGACCATTACGAAAAAATGGACGCTAATTTGGGTCAAGTAATGCAGGAGATGGCGAAAGAAGTCATGCAACGCTATGGGTCAAGCGTATTTAGCACCAATGCGCCAAATGAAGATGTCTTAGCGAACACCATCAGTCGTGGGAATGTTCAGCAATTGGCTCAAGCGGCCAATTATTACATGATGCGAGGCGACAACCCAAACACTCGCACTCTTGCCCCTATGGTTCTTGGTGATGGACTCACCCCCAAAGAAGTCAATGTCGGCCCTGTTCATCACACGAGCGAAGCAACAGCACCCCCTATTTACCTAAGCGGCGATAAGGATGCTTGGGGGCATAAAATGCCCGCTACATTGGCGTGGAAGTGGGATCCCGAAGCAAAGGGGATTCGTTTTGATGTCAAGGATAAGCCATTTGACTCAATTCAAAAAACGGTTCACGAAGGACACTTGAACATGATTGACCCTACTCACGCTACTCGCCCTATTGCACCTAAAGAAAAGGATGCCCCTGCACTATACACCACGAATGAGATGGGACACATACCCATCATCAGTGGGGATTTGTTCAAAGCCGATGATTATGAGGCAACAGGGGTTTTTGAAACGCCCATTGTCCCCGCCCATACAATTTACAAATTATCCGACATTGATGAATTGCGTGGCTTTTCAGGAGATTGGGTGGTGCAAAAGAAACCCGAAGGGAAGCGTTTGTTCGTTGAAAAGAAGGGCAGTAAAGTCACCGCCAAAAACAAGAAAGGCAAAGAAGTGACTCTCCCCGATCTCGTCAAAGAGGGTGTTCGTGAACAAATGGGGGATTTCATGTTTGATGCCTTTTTGAAGGGCAAACATTTGCGTGCGGTTGATTTGTTGGTTCATCGTAGTGAGGACATTCACATGGATGCGTTGGAGGACAGATTACAAATTCTCCGCACTATGTATCACACCAATGACAACATTTCATTCCCAATGCCTCTTGATACCAAATTCACCGATCAAGATGGCTTGGTAAAGAATAGTGAGGCAATTGGTGGCGATTTGTGGATTCGTGATGCACAGTCCACTTTCGCAAAGGGCAAAAAGGCACATCACCTTTGGTTGCTCTATAATCCAAGTCAAGATGCTTTAGTGAAAGGGACAACCCTGCCGTATGTGTCAAATAACGGGCAAGACATTTTCTTAGAATACCCCGGTCATCGCTCACCCTTAGTGGTGAAAGGTGAGTGGGTTGATAACGCATTCAATGTTTTGAGCATTGAACCAAGCAGTCCTTTGGCACGACACGCAGAAAAACAAATTGGGGTTTGGGGTTCTGTGGGTGTTCATCTCCTAAAAATGGGTCAGCGGGAATCATCCCTCTATCCGCCATCATTCGTGACAAAGGACACATTTACATTCACACGAGCCGATCTGCTTGAGCCTGACGGCGATGTAAATGATGTGAGTGCTACTATGAAATTAGCACGAAGAGTCATTATGAACAGCGACAAATCATTCCCTACGGATGAATTGACAGCAAAGGTTGAGGGCTTAACTTCACGGATGCTTGACAAATATGCAGGGGAATATGCTATTGAGCGAACCGAAGAAGGTGAATGGACTGTCAATGAAGCCATTGACGACGACACGGTTGAAACTAAAGAAGGTGTAGGTTCGCCTAAAATGGGTTTGTTTGGTGGTCAAATGGATTTGCTCACCGCCCCAAGAGGGCCGACTTCTTTGGTTGATGATGAGGGCATACCTATGTTCGATCCAAACGGAATGGCCGACGATGAACCTGTCAATCTTCCTAATCATATCAAAGTCCAAACGACTGATGGTAAAGGCGAGAGCATTGAAGGTCAATTAGATATTGAAGAAGGCAGGGCTATCATGCGTGTGCCTCCAAAAACCAATGTGGAAGAAGCCCAAGAAAATGAGGTAATCGTTGAACAAGACGACGATGAACCACAAATGCCCATCATGTGAGCATCCTATTCATTCATATAGGATGACTCAATTTGCTTAGAACAATGAACACCGCTACTTGGTCTGCAACGGGTGCTGACTTCATCTTGAAGTCGGACTCTAATGGCGATCTTGTTATTGCGGGTTATGCCTCCGTTGATATGGTGGACAAGCAGGGCGACAGAATTCCTGTCAGCGCACTAAAGAAGGCGTTTGGCGGATTCATGGAAAACGCTTCTTACCGTAATGTGCAATTGGCTCACAGCGGTATTCAAGTCGGACAAGTCCTACCTTCCTATACTGATAACGAAGGCCGAGTGTGGAAATCCGAAGTGGACGACCATGGACTCTTTGTCGTTTGTCAAATCCGAAACGACATTGAAAAGGCTCGTGAAGTCCAAAAGCAAATTCGCAACGGCGATTTGCGTGCATTCTCCATTGGGGGTCAAGCCCTGTTCCGTGTGAACAAGACCACCCCCGAACATGGAAGCCACAGGGAGATTACAGACATGGAATTGCATGAAATCACCCTGTGCAAAAAGGGAATCAACCCTGAATCCCGCTACACCCTACTAAAAATGGATGTGAACGATATGACCAACGAAGATACCAATGTGTTGACCGAAGTAAGAGATGCCCTAAGCCGAATTAGCAAAGGGTTGGAAGAAAAGCAAATGAAGGAAATGAAGGGCTACAAGTCCGAAGATTCTGACGAAGAAAAAGACCCGGACATCGGTAAAGCCGAGGAATCCGCAGTCGCCTACATTGACACGCTTGAAAAATTCGCCCACGAAAAGGGCGTTGACCTTGATGGCCTACGAGATCACTTTGGTCTTGGAAAAGCCTACATGGTTGGCGTTGATGGGGACAGTGGCTACAACCACCGAGGACAAGGCGACCTTTACGGAAGCGGAGAGGATGCAACACTTGCACCTCGTCCTGCACTCGGCAACAGTCGCTCAAACAAATATGTCATCAAGCAACCGGGCATGATGAACCAACCTGCACCGTCAGGTGGTCAAAATGTCATCAAGGGTGCTGACTTAACTCCTAACAACCTTGAGCGTGGCTACCGAGCCTACGCATCCATCCGTGATGAAGAGGCTGTCAAGTCGCTCGTTGAGAAGGAATGGAATGAACGCTACGAAGCCGAAACTGTTCGTGCTTTGGAAATCCACAAGTCCAATGACTACTCTTCTCAAATTGCCTCTTTGAAGGCTGAAATCAATTCCCTCCGCACTGAGAACGCTGACATTCAAAAGTCAGCCGTCCCAATGCCTTCCGAGAGTAATGTGCGTGTCCCAACACATGAGGAATACGCCGCACTTGGAAATGGACTTGACGCATGGCGTGCCTTGGAAGAATTAGGGCATCGTGCAGTCGGAGGAAACCTTTGAGGTGATTTAAGATGAGTGGAAGCCAAGGATATATACGAACAATTGAGGACATGGAACGCCTGTATTACGGTGCAGGTGCAGGACAAAACGCATGGGCTTACAGCGGGACTGACCTGTTGAAAGCCGATTCACCCCTCGCCTCTTCAACAAGCGGCACATACCAAGCGATCTTCGGACGCAAAGTGTGGTCGCAATTGAACCAAGAATTCAACGCATTCAGCATTCTCCCAAAGAAACCTTGGGAGAAGTCGGGATGGCGTGTCACCACCGCTAAACCTTCCTTTGAGAAGGGTGGCGGTGTTCCTGAGAACGCAACCCTGCCTGAAACAACCAAGCCGACCTTTGAGGAAGTTAGCACCAAGCCAAAGACTGTGGCTCACACCTTTGACTTGACTGAAACCGCTATGTTCCTCGCTGACAAGGACGATGGACTTGGCGATGCTCGTGCTGTCATCAAAATGGAGATGGCTAAGCATCACACAGAACACATCAACAAAATGCTGTTGGGAGACATTGATACCTCCGCAGGGAACGCCTTTGAGTCCCTTGACCGTATCACCTCCAATTCCTTCGTGGAAGACCACACCACCTTTGCCGATGTGAGTGCCGAAGCCGATCACAACATTTACTCCCTGACTCGTGCAGGTCAAACCGCAGGTTCGGCTCAATGGTATGACGCTCAAGTGGACGCAGGTGCGGCAAGTGCCGAGCGTTCACTCTCGCTGAACATCCTTGACGGAATGTTCCGTCAAGTGTGGGAAGCAGGTGGTCAGCCAAAGGTCATCCTTACGGGCTACGACACACTTGAAACCATTCAGCAATTGCTTCAACCTCAGCAACGATTCGTTGAGATGAAGCGTGTTGTCCCCGGTGTCAATGGTGTGAAAGGTGTCCCCGGTATTCAAGGTGGATTCATGGTCGCAACCTACAACGGTGTCCCAATCATCCCCTCTAAGGATGTCCACAAGGAATCAGGCGGTTCATCCCGTCTTTACTTCCTTGACACGGATTACCTTCACTTCTGCACCGCCAAGCCAACCCTTTACCACGAAAGCGGTATTGAAACGGGAGATCCATTCGGTATCAACAGGCTCGGTCAAATGGGAATGTTTCACACAATGGGTGAATTGATTTGTGCTTTCTTCAAGGCGTCGGGTAAAATCCGAGACTTGAGTTGAAATTAAATAGGAGAAACAAGGAGGAATACACATGGCAAACACAAATTTGACAGGAAACGGAACACTCGTATTCAACAGCCGCCTTTGGGGTGGTGTTGGAGAAGACGACACAGAATGGCTACAATCACCAATCGGCTCAAACGCCGCTACGGGAACAATCAGCCTTGGCATCGTTGATGTCACGGTGGCTGACGGCGATGCGGCATTCATTTATGACCTTGCACTCGCTACAAACGCAGTCAATGGTTCATCCCTCGTGGGTGTCCTTGGCGCACACAACATCACCACCGCAGGTGGTAATGCGTTCACAGCCGCAGGAAATGTTTCAACAAACACGCTCATCAAACTGACTCCTGCCGCCGCAGGTCAGGATGGCGATATTGTCCGACTCACTTTCTTATACCGTTGATTCGGGAGGGTTTCCTCTTGACGATCACCGTTCAATATGTCGGGCCACGCCCCTATGTGGAATTCTCCACTGATGGTGTGACCTACGGATTTGCTCGGCAAACGACTCGCAACGATATTCCCCGCCACTTGGCTGAACACTTCAAAGGTGACAATTTCCCACAATGGTCTGTTAAAGGACTTGAAGAGGAAAAGGTTGCTGAAAAGACTAAGCAAATGGCTGAGGTCATTGAACCTACACCCGAACCTACACCCGAACCTTCTGTGGAAGAAACACCACAAAAGACTGAGGAATCAACACCATTTGATGAATCATGGACGAAAGCAGTAATGCTTGAGTGGTGTAATGCTAACGGTATCAAGGTGAATGAGCGTGCAAACAAAACCACCATTATTGAAACCGTTAGAGGTGAAGCCTGATGGCTGAACATTCGGCTACACTTAACGATGGTGAGGCTCGCTACGCAGGACGCACTCGTGTCAATCGTGCAGTCTATGAATTCACTCAAGCCGATCTGTCAGGCAACACTACGGTGAATGCTGACATCGGACTCAACGGTCAAGTGAACAACATCCTTATTGATGCTACACGAAGTAAATTAACAACCAACACCGACGCCAAAGTGCATGGTGGTTCGTTTCAATTGCTTTATAGCGATATTGCTGATGGTGCGGGTGCATCCCTTCAATTGCCCTATCACGAAGTAATCACCAACCTTGACTACACTACGGCATCCCCTCGTCCCTACAAATTTCAAACGGCTGAGGGTGGTGCAATACAAGCCGCACCTGCTCAACAGTCCAACGGACTCGTTGTGAGGGCGGGCGCAAGTGGTCACTCAACCTCACCCGAAGCACCAAAAACGCTGAATCAATCAGGCGTGGCTACCTTGGTGGATGAAGTCGTTCCTTGGACAGGCATGGTCTGCGGTAAGGTTCGCATTGAATTGAAAACAGGGACAGCATGGGCATCCGATACAGGGTCAATTTTCGTTGTAATCGTCTATAATTAAGGACATGATTAAATATACGGGCATAATACGGTAAGATGAGCGACATGGCTTTAACAGTAGTGCAATTAGGACGCAATCAAGTGACAGGAAGCCGTATGGCTACAACCCTCAAAGTCACCCCTGACGATGCTTGGCTCGCCGCAGGTGAGGTTTTGGATCTCACTCAATATGTGGCTATCATTGAAACCGTCCTTATTGACCCAAGTGCGACAGGCTATGTTTGGCAATATGACCGCACAAACAAAAAATTGCTCGCCTTTGAAGCGGGGACAGACGGTGCGGCATTGGATGCCGTGGCTGATGCAACCGATCTCTCAGGCACAACCCTTCACATCACGGTCACCGGGACTCGTGCTTGAGGTTCGCCCGCAACGGGGTGAACCAATATGGCACGAATGAAAATAGGCGACCTTGACCTTGACACTTCTATTGACATTCAGCGTAGGCGCAAAATGCGTATGGCTGAAATAGCCAACGCATCAGGTTCTTCATTTGACGAGAGCGAATCAATTTTTTCCAAGAGCAATATGAATAGATTCTCCACCAATAAGAAGGTGGACTTAAAGCGCAACGAGCGCAAAAACATTCAAAACATAGGTTCAGGCACACGCTGTCAATCCTGTGGCGCACTTCACTTTTGTTGGACACCAAAATGCGGAGTATGCGGGGACGCTATGCACTTCAATTTAGGAAGCCACATAAGGTGATGAACAATGCCACGCACATATTCACCCGGTCATCGCCCTGACGCACCACTATACCCCGATGATTTAGTCTATACCAATGTAGATCATGTGGCCGACTTCCTGCAATTACCTCTCCCCGACCCTGTGGCATTGGGAGGGGATTCGGTCATTGATGGGTCTAATATCAAATTCCCAATTAACGGTGCTGACTATCGCAGGTGGGGGTATTCCGCCGCCGACACAGTATTGGTTTATGACGATAGTGACGCTTTAGGAAAAACCTACACAATACTTTCAATTGCCTCAGTAGGAAGTGGGGGTCAAGTCTATGTGGTTGCGGCAAAAGAAGGGAGTGAGTCATTTACCACAGCCAACAACGCTTACATTCAACATCAGTCGGCTATCACAAACAGCAAAGAACGAGGCATCAAGAAAAGCCATGTTGAAGATCTCATCAAAACCCGTCAAGACTACATTGACAAAGTGACACGAAACGCATGGCGACCACGATTGGTGGCCGAAGAATATCAAAATTTCACCACATTCAAGCCATATCGGAGAAGATATTACACAGATTATGTCGGTGCGATTTTCCTACAACATGGCGATATACAGCGCATTCTCAAGATGGGTGCGTGGCAAGGTGATTATTACCGTGAAATGGCGGCGGCACGAGTCGCTTTGATGGTGAGCGACCATACGCTTGTGTCAGGTGAATCAATTGTCTTGTGTCCCGGTGCTAATGGAGTGGCTACGCTATCCGAAGGTTCGGACGCACAGACGAAATGGAGGGGGGATTTCGATCACAAATCCGCCGCTGAAAACATAGGTGCGCTTGTGAACAAAGACCCTGAATTCAAGAAGTCGCCTATTCAAATAGGCTCACTAACGGCTGAAAATCGGAATAGTGCTACCGCCACTCTCAATGTCCACGACGAATTTCTTGCTATTGCCAACAGCGATAACGGGGATGGTGTGGTTGAAATTTCATCTATGCGTAGCACCGAAGGTGGGGCAAACGCTACGATAGCCGTGACTCACAATACAGCACTCACCTATGACAGCAACAAATACAATCAACATACCGCTAAGGTTGAAACGGTGACAGGTTCACCTGCAACATCCTTCACCGTTGATAGTGCGGGTGGTTTTGTCAAGGGCTATGGTTTGGTTTTCTTAACGAGTGGGACAACCAATCGCATCGCATTCTGCTCACTATCGGACAAAACATTCACCATCATCAACGATGAACAGAATGATTTTGATGGGAACATAGGTGTGGGCGACACCATTTACCAAGTGTCATTCAAATGTGACATTACCGATGAAGAACGCCAAAAGTCATGGTGGGCGGTTGAAGAAAACGGCATGGTCGCCTTTAACAACGAATACCCATTCTTTGAGAACCACTCACTACGGTGTGCCTACATTTACGGCAACCGCTATGTGGACAAATCCATTCAAGAGGCTTGCACGAAATTGGTTGTCATGGATATATTGATGAGCGATGATTATAGCGTCATGTTCCCTGAAGGAACACAAAACATTGATATTTCACAAAAGCATCAAAAATTAGAGGCGGAAGTGTCCAAATTACTCGTTCCATTCCAAGAAAGCATTATTGTAGCAGGAATGGGAGGCTGATAACATGATTGAAAAAGCACCACAAAGACATACCACACCGAAAGGAAAAACCATAGACCACTGCGCCGAATGTGAAAAATACGGAGTTATTGCGAGCAACACAACAGGTCGTGATTTGTGCGGCACTTGTGATGTCAAGGCAAAGGCAACCGATGCGGGCATGAATGCTATGAAGGAATGATTCACATGGACGAGGCTCTTGACAAAATGTTCATCAAAATGCGTAAGGCAGGGCGCGATCTTGTTCGTGCCTTGACCGACAGTATGCAGGGCGAAGAAACATTTCTTGAGAGCATGGTTGAATATGAAAAGACCACAGCCGAAGAAGATGGGAATGAATTATCCGAAGAGGATTTGGCGAAAAACATGAAAAGCCATAAGGAGTCAAACCCCTTCGCTCTCAATACAGCGGGTGCTTTAGCACAATTTACGGAGGCGATGAAAGGTGACTGATGCAATATCCGTAATCGTTTCTTTGCTTGATAGCAATTGGAGTGTGTCGCCTAAGCCGTCCATTTTGGACATCGCCAATACCGATGTGGGTGAGGGTAAGCGCACCCGCCTTCAAGATCACGATGTTATTCGGCTCTTTGAAACGGCTCACAACGAAGCCCAACCTGAATTGGCCTTTGATTTTATCAACGAACACATCAACCTCACCATTGACATTCGCACTATGAAGAACCGTGAGCGTTTGTCAGCCCTTCGTGATGAAATACGGAGAATCCTGCACAGCAAGCGAAAGGGCGACGGTATCAATTTTGACCGACTCATTTTCAAGACAAGAACAGACTTGTCAGATCGTAGCAAACGGATGTTTCGCTACACCATGCAAGCGGAGGTCGTCACCTTCGCCCAAGTATTACCGACAGTAGCGTGATGAAGAATGGCAGTAAATAGAGTGTATAAAGGTGATTTGGTTGAGGTTTCGCTCGCTAAGGAAACAGGTTTCAGGGCTACGGGCGACAATGCGGCAACGGGATGGGTCACCACCAACGGCTCAACAGCCAATTCAAGCATAATTACCATCGGCAGTAGCGTGTATTTTGACGACTTGATGGCGAAGAATATGCTTGTTGGAGGCACACTCCGCATCTATTCGTCAGGTTCTTCAATTAACTTCGCCTCGGATGATTACCCAACCACCAAACGCACCTATTACATTACGGCGAACACTGAGAACACCATCACCATCTCACCACGACTCGCCACCGATCCCGCCACCGCAAACACAGACGATTATTTCATCATTGATTCAGCACGCATCCCAACAATGGATGCCAACATGACACACACCACCGATGAGCGTATCAAAGCCGATCAATTCTTGGGATTGCTAAATTCATTCGCTCTCCCTGAACCCGAAGTGGATGTGCGAAAGCAACATATTGTCGGCATGGGTCGTGATGTGAATATACTCACGAGTGGCCGTGAAATGCTTCAAGGTGGGTCATTTGACACAAACGCCCACAACCTGCGGTGGCTACGCTACGCTCTTGGTGGACACTCCGCCATTGGCTTTGGTGAATTGGCTCACCGCATCACCTCCACCACCATCCTTACCGATGCGCCACTCAACATCAAAGATGCAACCTCCACATACCGAGGACAACAATACGGTAGCACAAATGCTGACGACATCAGCCAAGTAGCGGGGACAGCGGCAACAGGACTTGGTTCAAACATTGACGCAAATAGCGACTTCTTGCTCGGTGGTAAAGTCGCATCAAATGTAGGTGCGGTAATCACCCTTAGTGCGAATTACAATGCTACACATGAAAATGTAGGAACATCGGGTGTTGTCAAAACCCTGTCGGCTGATGGAATTGATGTCCTTTACGGTTCGTATTCAAGTGCATTAACAACCGCCATTACGGTTGCCGATATTACAAGCGGTGCGCTTGAACGCCTACAAACGGCAGGGGCGGTTGCCTACCTGCTCGCTAAATTGGAAGCCAACATTGAGGAAGGCGACATCCGTGTGAACCTCGGTGCAACGATTGCGAGTCGCTTTACCGCAGGAGAATACATTCAAATCGTGGACAAGGACACGAAGCAAATTCCCGGTGCTGATGATGAATTACCTACCATCAACAAACACGAGATCCGAAGAGTCATCGCCGTTGATGGTGCGTTTGTATATGTGGAAGAACCATTTTTCTTCGCACACACCGCCGCATCGTGTGGTGCTGACCGTATCATCTTCACACACGATTCATCACTTGGTGCAACACGAAGAGGCAGTCCTGCTATTCTCTCCACAGGGGAATTGAAGTATGGTATTACCCACACTTTCTATGGTGGAAGCACCGTTCCTACATTCGCTATTGAGCAGTCCTATCGTAAGACTGACGCTACACCCGGCTCGGAGAACCTATTGCGTGTGTTCTCAGGCTGTAAAGTGAACAGCATCCAATTCTCCGCTGACACGGAGGGTGAGGTGAAATTGAGTGGTGAGTATGAATCCACCCGTATGTTCACCGATACCGAGGACAAATTCACCACGCCTCACCGACTCTTTGAGAACACGGCAAACACCAACATCAAGCGAAGGGTGTCGGGTATTGCCGTGAACGGTGAAAAGCCATACCTGTTTCAGCATATTATTTTCAGCGCATTCGGTGCGCCTGTGCTTCGTGCTACGCAATTGGAATTCGGTATCACCAATACCAATACCCCCCGCTATTACATTCGTGGAACAGATGGGTCATACGGCACAGCCGACCAAGTGTCGGAAGCGGCAGTAAATTACGCCACAGAAATTACGGAGGCTCAGCGTGAATACACAATGAAATTCAACGCATTGGTGGAGGACAATCACTTCTTTGAGCAATTGCGCCAACGCAAGCACTTCTTGAACACCAACGACATTACGATCGTTATCACGAAGCCGGGTTCAGCAAGCACCCGTCAAAATGCAACCATCACTATTGAGGATTATACGGTGATAAAGGCTGAAATGCCGATACCCGATGACAAAGGCCCGGTGACAGCGAATGTTGAATTGGCCGTCCGACACCTTAAAGTGGTGGAGAAGAATCCATATCCAATCCTGTGAAAAGGATTATATGCAATAGATGAGAGGGATGATATAGATGGTAAGGCTAACAGGGTTTGTAGTGGTTGAAGGGCGAAAGGTTTCACTTGATTGGACTTTGCTTCCCAACAACGACATAGTAAGTAGTGGCGATCTTTCGCCAACGAATGTAAATTGTTCAGGTATGGTCATACCACCTGCACAAGAAAACCCTGCACCCGCACCACTGTCAAACCCCGCCCCACCCGCACTTGACGAGGAAGCAACGACTGACGACTACGCATCAATGAACAAGACAGAATTGATGACCTTATGCAGTCAGCGTGGACTCTCAACAGCAGGGACAAAAGCCGAGTTAATTGCTCGCCTTGAGGCTGATGACAGCGGTGAATCCGAAGCCATCAGCGAAGGTGAAACAGATGAAGAAAGCCAACCCGAATGATTTGATAGCCTCGGCATCAGCCGATGAACATACGATCGAAACGCCCTTTGGCGAAATGATAGTGTGGGTGAAAGACCTCACATGGATTGAACGCCAAAACGCCTTGACACAATTCGTGTCAATGAAAATGGGCGAGGACGGCACACCTACCCCAAACATTGACTTTGGTGGTTTTTGGAAATACATTCTCATAAATTGCGTTGAGCGCACTGAGCCTCAATTGACCAAAGACCAATTGTTGAACATCCGACCCGAAGTCGGACAGGAATTGGCGAAAATTCTCCCATCCTTTGACTCTCTCATGGATAGCATGAGCAACGCATCAGGCCCTTTGGAATAACCCTTGATGATGTCCGAGCCTTCACAAAGTGGGATGGAAAGGGGGAAGTCCCTGTGGAACGGCACAAACTGCCTATGTTAATCGGACAGATGCCCGTTTTCATGCTCGGTAAGTATTTCAATTGCTCACCCCACCATTGGGATAACCAGCCCCCCGAAAGAGTCCTATTGGACTATTACACAATGGTTGCTTTCAAGGAAATAGAGGCAAAAGAAATGGACAAATTGAAGCGTGATAACGCTGTGGGTCAAACGAAGGGGCGTTCAGTCAAGACCACAAGTGACATTGATTTCTTTGAACGGATGAATGCGGGGATGAAGTAATGGCGGATAAAAACAAGACCATTATGGGGATGGATTCTGCCCTTCTTGACTTCCTTCAAACCATGACGAAGTATGAAGATGTCATAGTCAGGATGCCGAACCGACACCAAGTCCTGTTCAAGGTTTTAGGACCGCTATACCGCACTTACCTCAAATTGGACATGGCGGCTGACAGCGTTAAGGGGACATTAACCAAGACTGAAAAGACCACCAAGACACTCACCAAAGCCACTAAGGGGCTGATTGCACCGTTGGCTATCACCGTTGGTCTATTCAAGAGTCTAACCATGTCTATTTTCCCAATTGTGGGTATAGTCATGGCGATATTGGGGGTGATGATGTTATTTGTCGCCATCCTCGATCAAGGCGGTGGTGCGCTACGAGGTTGGTTGGAAGAAATGCCCATCATCGGTGAAGTGTTCGGTGCTGTTCAAGCGGCGGTGGATATGCTCAAAGGTGTTCTCACAGGCGAAGGAGATGCGGGCATTTTAGCACCTGTTGCTGATGCGGCAAATTATGTCATTGGGGTTGTTGTTGATGCTTTCAATATGCTAATTGGCTTGATACCCCCAATTGACGGTGAAGCCATTTTCGGCACAGTATTTGCTGTGTTGGGCTTTTACATTGAGTATTACAGCACCTTGTTCAAAACCGCTGTTGAAATGGTGGTTATGCTGTTCACTTCAATTGCTGAGTCAGGTGCGTTTAGTGCTATTTTTGATTCAATCATGGATTTGTGGTCAAGCGTGTCAATGATATTCGGTGTGTTTTCGGGTATGCTCGGTGAAAGCGGTGCGAGCATTTCAGGCTTCTTTGGGACGATCATTGACCTATGGGGCGCACTCATGTCATTCCTTGTTTCTTCGGGCATTTTTGCATTTGTCGGGGATGTAATCGCTCTTATCATTGACATTGTGAACACTGTTGTGGTAATGGTTGCCGCAGTCGTTTTCGTTGTAGTGAAGGCGATTCAATTCCTGTGGCCTGTTATTGAGCCTTATTTCAAGATGCTTTACAATTATTGGGGGATGATTATTACAGTCGTCATGGCTGTTGTCCGAACAGTCATCAAAATCGTTCAAGCGGCTCTTGCTCTATTTAGAGGGGACTTTGATGCGGCGGGTAAGCACCTCAGCGGCATCGTTGACATTTGGAAGAAGGCGTTCACATCCTTCAAGAATTTCTTCTTTGGGTTTATTGATGCAATAATGGGCTTCCTTGACCCGCTAATTAGTGCCATTGAATTTGTCGTGGATGGTGTAGGTTCGGTTGCGGGCTTCATTGGCGACGGTATAGGGTCAATCGGTGGAATGCTTGGGTTCGCTGATGGTGGGGTTGTTTCAGGGCCATCATCAGGTTATCCTGTGACACTACACGGAACGGAGGCAGTAGTGCCTCTTCCTGACGGGAAGTCAATCCCCGTTTCAATCAATGGGATGAAGGAAGGCGACACCAATAACATATCCGCTGATACAGAAAACACTACGAACAATTTCAACATCACAGTCAACACGATGTCAAACAATCCGAAAGAATTAGCACGCATTGTAGGTGAAGAATTGATGAGGACATTGGGCATTAGATCTTCGGGAATCTTTAGGAGGGGTCTGTGATGCCAAAAATACAGTTAATCCGTAGGGATGGTAAGGTCATTGAATTGGAAGCCACTTCCGTATTTTTTGATGTTTTGCGTGGTGTGAAAGTGTGGCCTATACCAATTGCGGGTGTGCGGGCGGCTTTCGATCTTAATGAAACCCGTTTCAGCATAGGTATCAAGGGTATTCTCGCAGATGACAATGCGGCATCAGGCTCAACGGGGGCAACCGCCGTCCTTGATTTATCACGACCCACAGGGCTTTTTGACTCGTGGTTCAAACAGCAACAAGCGCAGGGCAATAGCACGATGACTAATATCGTCAGCGCACTACACGGCAAAGAATTCGTATTCAAATCGGCAGGTCAAGTGTCGGCTAACTTAGGTGAAAACATCACCTTGCGCTTCTATTCATCAAGCGTCCCATCAGCCACCGTAGCCACAAAAAGCATCATTCCCGTGAACATTTCATCATCAATTACTGACACGGAAGATATAGCCAACGCCATTGTGACTGCTTTGAACGCCGCATCGGTGAAGGTGAACACCGCTACAACGACTATCACGAACATATTCAATATCACTCAAAGCGCAGGGGACAAAAGCAACAGCACCGCACATCAAGGTCTTAGCGTAGCCCTCACAGGTGAAAAAATCACGCTGAGTAATAAAATCAAGAGTGCCGATGGGAACACACCTCTTACGAAAAAGGGGGATGTCGGTGTCAGTGGGAATGGGGATTGGTCACATTCCTTCTTTACATCGTCCTCGTTTGTTAATGGGGTATCGGGTGTTCGGATGACACGAGGGGACAAGGTGCAGGATTTGTTGAACATGACCGTGAATGTGTCAGCGGGCGGAGGGCTTGTAAATCCGCAGTCATTTGCAGGAAACATGATTGAATTACCTGACTCATTGTCCTCCTTTGATGTAGGCAATTTATTACGCATTGACCAAGCCGATAGCGTCAAAAAATACATTGTTGGGTTGAGAATACCCTATGAATCGCTTATTTCATCGGATTCTAATTTCGCTGAGGTTCGTCAATTTGTCATCCCAACAGGGGCAGGAACGGACATATCGGCTGAAAAGAACACGAGTGCCTTCGATCCTGTTGAAACAATTTCAGGTGAGGTATTGCGACCAAACCCCTATTTGCGACAGGGTGTTGCTCTTAGTGGAGTAGTGCAAAAATTCTCAGCAGGATATGAAGCGGGTGATTCGGTGTGGACATACGACATTGAATTTGCGGCGGCTGAACAATTGTTGGGGATTTGATATGCCTTTGCGAAAGGTGTATTCAAAGGCTGTGAGGCTGAATGGCTTTACCGATGGCATGGTCGTGCCTACGGGTGCGTTCCGTGAAAGCGGTGTTGATTTATTCCCAAACAACCACAGTGAAAAGACGGGAGGAACGAACAAAGTGTCGTCCTATGAAAGTGATGAACCGAAAATTGGGCGAAGGCACTTGCCTATGGAAGGCAACGCTTTGAACAATTTTGTCGGTTCTTTTACCCTTGAGGCATTCGTCATTCCCGATCACGGCGGGGTCGTGATTCACAAACCCAACGCATTCACACTCAAAGTGGGTGAGCCGTTTCAACCCGCACCTGTGGTCTTTGAAGTGCATACCCGCACTACACATGAACGCTTAACCACTGACTTCAATGTCCCAAGCGAACAAGTATCATGGGGAACATATACAGACGGTCAGTCAAAGCCCCACGATTTAGCACTACCCTCTCGTGAATTGCTTTATGTGAACGCTCAATTCACATCCAAGAAAATGACAGTATTTGTGAACGGCAACCTCGCCGCTGAACAGGACTTTGGTGGTGATGAGCGTTTGATTAAATCGGGTTCGTCCGATTTATTCATTGGCGGAGAAGGGGGAGAATATCGTGGGGTTATTGAAGCCATTAGAATCAGCCGAGGACTCATAGATCCTGTCGTCCGTCCTTTAACAGCAACGCCTGATACGGTGGGGTTATGGGACTTTGAGGACGAGGATGACATACCGCAGTTATTCTTTTTCAACAATAAAAACCCCTCTCATCCTCAACAAGGTAAGGACGGAG
>Ga0055584_100001492_pt1 | contig 22968 bp, 23 predicted proteins | sample OSDHelmetaG_FD_58716 | JGI IMG/M metagenome (GOLD analysis project Ga0055584, IMG submission 58716) | Pelagic marine sediment microbial communities from the LTER site Helgoland, North Sea, for post-phytoplankton bloom and carbon turnover... | ecosystem: Environmental > Aquatic > Marine >...
AATAGGGTAAAGACAGCGTGTTGACTTAGGGAAAAGAGCGCCTATAATCGCGCCTCTTTGGATTCCCGGCTTCAGTCTTTATCGTTTAAAACCAATGGGTAAGGAGTACCAGCTTTGGCGCGTATTGCTGGCGTAAATATACCGACCGGGAAACGGGTCGTGATCGCATTAACCTACATACATGGAATCGGCCGCACAAAAGCTGTTGAGATCTGTGAAAAGGTTGGAATCCCCTTTGAAAGGCGGGTCAACGACTTAACAGAAGTTGAACTTACGGGTATCCGTGATTCCATTGACAACGACTACCAGGTCGAAGGTGATCTTCGTCGAGAAGTCGCCATGAACATCAAGCGTCTTATGGATCTTGGTTGTTATCGTGGCATAAGGCATCGTCGTGGCTTGCCTGTACGTGGTCAACGTACGCATACCAATGCCCGTACCCGCAAGGGACCGGCAAAGACGATTGCAGGCAAGAAAAAAGTTGCTAAGTAGAGTTTAGGATAAACAATGGCAAAGCCGACTACACAGCGACCTCGTCGTCGCGAACGAAAGAACATTGCGTCTGGGGTGGCCCATGTAAACGCAACGTTCAATAACACCATGATTACCATCACGGATGCCCAGGGCAATGCTATTGCCTGGTCTTCTGCGGGGGCACAGGGTTTTAAGGGATCGCGTAAATCGACTCCTTATGCAGCCCAGATGGCTGGTGAAGATGCCGGTCGCAAGGCCCAGGAGCATGGTGTGAAGACCCTTGAAGTCGAAGTCAAAGGCCCGGGTTCAGGGCGTGAGTCTGCATTGCGTGCGCTGCAGACTGTTGGCTTTACCATTACCGCTATTCGTGACGTCACACCGATACCGCATAACGGTTGTCGTCCGCGTAAACGCCGCCGTGTCTAAGGTGGTTTGTGCCGGTTTTTAATTAAACCGGGATGTTTTAAACCGGCTTTTAGCTGCTTTCTAAAAGTCAGTCATTAATGCTTTTAGCATGAGGTTTTCTCCGTGATTCAAAAGAATTGGCAGGAACTGATTAAACCGATGAAACTAGACGTCGTACCGGGTGCAGATCCGGAACGTCGCGCAACAGTCGTCGCTGAACCGCTGGAACGTGGTTTCGGCCTGACCCTGGGCAATGCTTTGCGCCGGGTTCTGCTGTCGTCTTTACAGGGGGCTGCCGTGACCTCTGTCCAGATCGACAACGTACTGCATGAGTTTTCATCAATTCCAGGTGTTCGTGAGGACGTTACTGATATTGTCCTTAACATCAAATCCATGGGACTTCGTATGCATGTGGAAGGCCCCAAGCGCATTACGCTTAAGGCTTCTGGTGCAGGTGAAGTCAAGGCTGGTGATATTGAAACCGGCCCTGATATCGAGATCATGGACCCAAATCTGGTTCTTTGTCATCTTGATAAGGGTGCCAAGCTTTCCATGGAAATGACTGTTGAGCATGGCATGGGATATGTTGCTGCTGCGCAACACCGGGCTGAGGACTCCCCGATCGGGCTTATCCCCATCGATTCTGTTTTCTCGCCAGTGAGCAAGGTCAGCTATAAGGTTGACAACAGCCGTGTTGGACAAGTGACTGATCACGATAAGCTATCTCTTGAGGTCACTACTAACGGTTCTGTTACACCTGATGATGCGGTGGCCTTGGCCGCCCGTATTTTGCAGGATCAATTGCAGTTGTTTATCAACTTCGAAGAGCCGCAAGCGGTTCAGCAAGAAGAAGAAAAAGACGAACTGCCATTCAACAGGAATCTGCTTCGCAAGGTTGATGAGCTTGAACTTTCCGTTCGTTCAGCGAACTGCCTGAAGAATGACAACATCATTTATATTGGCGATCTGGTTCAAAAGAGTGAATCCGATATGCTAAGGACCCCTAACTTCGGTCGTAAATCCTTGAACGAGATCAAGGAAGTGCTGTCGCAGATGGGGCTTCACCTTGGCATGGAAATTCCCGATTGGCCGCCTGAAAACATCGAAGAACTGGCGAGAAAGCTCGAAGACCCGTTCTGAGTAATTAACGAGGAGACAAATCATGCGACATGGCATGAGTGGACGTAAACTTAATCGGACGAGTTCGCACCGCAAGGCGATGTTCTCAAACATGGTCGTATCGTTGCTTGATCACGAGCAGATCACCACGACCTTGCCCAAAGCCAAAGAATTGCGTCGCATTGCCGACAAGATGATTACCCTTGGCAAGCGCGGCGACCTGCACGCCCGTCGTCAGGCCATGTCCGTCATTAAGAATAACGAAGTAGTCGGCAAGCTGTTTGATGGTCTGGCTGAACGCTATAAGGAACGCAAAGGGGGTTATACCCGCGTTCTTAAAGCAGGTAACCGCTACGGCGACATGGCCCCAATGGCCGTGATCGAACTGGTTGACCGTGACCCGGAAGCCAAAGGCGCTAAAGATATCGCTCGCGTAGAGGAAGAAGACGCAGCGCAGGCCCTGGCCGACGCTGAATAAGGCTTCTTTAGCTAACAAGAATTAAAAGGCCATTCTTCGGAATGGCCTTTTTTATGGGGAATTAATAGAAGTCAGAACATCCCAAACCACTTCCCTATAAAATAGTACTAATGATAGCATTAGAGCGCTGAAAGGTTCGCTACGGGTTATTTACAACAGGAGGGATAGAAGATATGGCTAAATCTATTTCACGTCTTGCTAGCGTGTTCGTGCTGGTTTTAACGGGCATCTGGTTTGCCGGAGACGTTCAGGCTGCTGTCAAGACCAAGGCTATCACCTATAAAGATGGTGACATAACCCTGAACGGAACAATGGCTTGGGACGATTCCATATCCGGAAAGCGGCCAGGAATATTGATCGTTCATGAATGGTGGGGACTTGACGATTATGCCAGGGACCGGGCTAAACAATTGGCTGCTGCCGGTTACGTTGCTTTTGCCCTGGATATGTATGGTGTCGGCAAGATAACAGAGCATGCCGATCAGGCCGGCAAGTGGGCGAAACAGGTCAATAGCAATATCGAAGGTTGGGTCCGCCGTGCACAGTCCGGTCTTTCCGTTCTTAAGGCGGATGCCAATGTGGATACTACCCAGACAGCCGCCATAGGTTATTGTTTCGGGGGCTCCACAGTGATGCAGATGGCATATGCCGGATTGGACGTTAAGGCAGTTGCCAGCTTCCATGGTTCACTGCCGCCAGCGATGGAAACGGTCACGTCAATCAAGCCCCGGATTTTCATTGCTCATGGCCGCGACGACCCGTTCATCCCTGCTGAGCGCATCAAGAAATTTAAGGCAGCACTTGATAGAGGTAATGCAGATTGGGAGATGGCTGAATACTCAGGCACACGGCACAGCTTTACTAATCCTAAGGCCGACACCCGTGGCATGGATCAGCTGAAATACAATCCGGTAGCTGATAAACGTTCATGGTCGGCAATGATGTCGATGTTCCATGAGGTCTTTAAGTAAACTGAAGGACCGAAGGTCGTGAACTTAGGGGATGTCCAATTTATCGGGCGGACCGTCAAAACGCCTAAATATCAGTTGCGAGAAAAATCATCTTCCAGGCGTTCGATATCGTCTTCTCCAAGATAGTCACCTGACTGCACCTCAATCAGGTACAGCGGTTCCTCACTGGCATTCTCAAGACGGTGTGAGGCACCAACAGGGATATAGGTTGATTGATTGGCGCTTAGGGTTATGTCTTTGCCATCGCAGTGGACCGTCGCTTGGCCGGAAACGACGACCCAGTGTTCAGCGCGGCGGTGATGGCGTTGCAGGGACAGGCGCGCTCCGGGATTGACGCAAATCCGTTTAACCTGAAAAGATGGGCCGTCGTCCAGGGATTGGTACCAGCCCCAGGGCCTGCGCTCTCGGCTTGGAAACTGATGTTCCGTGCGGCCTTCTTTTTCCAGTCGATGGACAATGGCGCCAATATCTTGTGCCCTGTCTTTTGGCGCAACCAGCACCGTATCGCCCGTGTTGATGACGATCATGTCGCGAAGCCCTATGGTGGCGACCATCTTATTATAGGTATGCAGGTAAGAGTCCTTGGTGTCTTCGGCGATGATATCGCCGGATATGACGTTGCCATCGCTATCCTTGTCGGAAACAGCCCACAATTCTGACCACGAGCCGATATCACTCCATCCCATATCAACAGGAACCACGGCCGCCTTTTTGGTGTGTTCCATGACAGCATAGTCAATGGAAATTTTAGGGCATTTTTCAAATTCGTCTTCATCAAGGCGCATGAAATCAAGATCGCGCGTGGTTTCAGCAAAGGATTTTTCACAAGCGGCGAGGACGTCCGGTTGCAGGCGCTTTAACTCCTCCAGATAAAGGCTGGCCTTGAACAGGAAAATTCCACTGTTCCAGCTATGGCCCCCGGCATCGATCATTTTGCGGGCTTTTCCCAGATCTGGTTTTTCGATAAAACGCTGAATGACAAAACATCCGGGGGCTGGGTCAAGCTCATCTGCATTTAAAATATAACCATAGCCGGTTTCTGGCCCAGTAGGAGTGATTCCGAAGGTCACCATGTAGCCGTTCTCGGCCGCTGGGATGGCGGTGTTGATGGCGGCCTGGAAGGCGTCCTGATTGGCGATCAGGTGGTCTGACGGCAGCAGCAGGACCATGGCGTCTTTATCCCCGGCGCTCAAGGCCATGGCGGCGATGGCCGCGGCAGGGGCGGTGTTCCTTCCGTAACGCTCCAGAATGATGTCGCGGACGCTTAAATCTGCCTCACGGATTTGCTCTGCGACAATAAAGCGATGGGCACTGTTGCAGAGCACCAGCGGAAGGTCATAGTCATCTCCGCTAAAGCGCATAAGGGTTTCCTGCAGAAGCGTGTTTTCCGACGTCAGCGACAGCAGTTGCTTGGGATACTCGGCTCTTGAAAGCGGCCAAAGTCGGGTTCCGGAGCCGCCAGACAGAATGACAGGATGAATACGCATGGGTGAATGTTTCCTGAGTCGCCTAAACCATGGTTTTGAGTAGCACAGAACCCGTCTCTCGGCCATCCAGGTTCGTTCTTAAATATTGCCAAGTAATGGTTGATAAAATCTTATCAGACGAGGAACCCGAAGGTAAAAACACCTTAGTCTCGAAACTTGCGTCCTTCTTATGGTATAAACTGGCCTTTAAAATACAATTCAGCCGGGGCTAGCCTTGGATATGCAGGATAATGATAAATGAAACTTAATCTCGGATGTGGCCATAATCATATGGATGGTTTCCTCAATGTTGATAAGGAAGCGGAATCAAAGCCGGACCAACAAGCAGACCTTGAAGTCTTTCCTTGGCCTTTTGAAGATAATGTAGCCGATGAAGTCGTGATGTCTCATGTTCTGGAACATCTGGGGGCTGACCCACAGGTATTTATGGGTATTATGAAAGAGCTTTACCGGGTCTGCGCCGATGATGCCCTGGTCACTATTACGGTCCCCCATCCCCGTCACGACACCTATCTTGCTGACCCGACCCATGTTCGCCCGGTACTTCCGGAAATGCTAAACTTGTTTTCCAAGGCACTGAATTTACAATGGAAGGAAATAGGCGCTGCCAACACCACATTTGCACTCTATCTGGATGTTGACTTTCAATTGGAAAAAATAGAATTAACCCTTGATGATATGATCCAGCAACAAATGAATGATGGCCATCTTACGCAAGAGGACCTGAACGTCCTGATGAAAACCCATAACAATATTATTCAGACGCAAACCATGGTTCTGCGGGTAATCAAAAAATAGGATGAAGAATAAGATACACACGTTCTTGGCAAGCTTTGTGGTGATGGCTCTGGTTTCTCTGGCCGGTGGGGTTGCGGCTGAAAAGGTCGTGCCTGAGTCACGTCAACAGGTTGAATTTTCTTATGCTCCGCTTGTCAAAAAATCGTCTCCCGCGGTGGTCAACATATTTACCCGCAAGGTTGTTAGAAGCAGGCGCATGTCACCGCTGTTTAACGATCCTTTCTTTCGCCAATTTTTTGGTCAGGTGCCCGGGTTTAATCGGGGAAAAAAGCGAGTCCAAAATTCACTTGGTTCGGGCGTCATTGTTAGTGCCGATGGTCTGATTATTACCAATAATCACGTTATTGAAGGGGCCGATGAGATCACTGTCGTGTTGACTGACCGGCGCGAGTTTGCAGCTGAAATAGTTGGCACTGACGAGCGCACGGACCTGGCCCTGCTGCGCGTCAAGATCGAAGGAGACCCGCTGCCATTTCTACGCTTTAGGGATTCTGATGAACTTGAGGTCGGTGATGTTGTTCTTGCCATTGGCAACCCTTTTGGGGTCGGCCAGACAGTGACTAGCGGTATTGTCTCGGCACTGGCCAGAACCCGGGTTGGTGTATCAGACTATGCCTCCTTCATTCAGACAGATGCGGCCATTAACCCGGGTAATTCAGGCGGTGCCCTGATTGGTATGGATGGTCGCCTGGTTGGTATTAACACGGCCATTTTTTCCAAAAGTGGCGGCTCTCTGGGTATTGGGTTTGCCATTCCATCCAACATGGTCAGAGCCGTTGTCGCTGGCACGGTCAAGGGCGGCAGGCTTGTTCGTGCCTGGCTTGGGGCATCGTCTCAGAGCGTGACATCTGACATTGCCTCGGCACTGGGTATGCCCAGACCGGTAGGGGTGATGATCAAAAGTGTTCATCCGAACAGTCCGGCCATGCAGGCAGGGATTGTTGTCGGTGATGTTATTCTTCAGGTTGACGGTAAATCCGTAAATGAACCGAAAGCGCTGACCTACCGCATCGCCACTTTGGTCATTGGCGAGAAGGCAAAAATAACGGTATTGAGTAATGGTCGAGAGAAGGTTCTTGATCTAAAACTGACAGCGCCACCAGAGGACCCGCCACGCGATATACGAACCCTGACGGGTAGCCAGCCTTTATCAGGTCTGGTTGTCGCTAACATGTCCCCCGCTTTGGCTGATGAACTTGGTATCGAGACCTTTGAAGAAGGTGTCTACATTATTCGCCTCGAGAAACGCGGCTTTGCATCTCGTTTGGGCTTACGCCCTGGTGATAAAATTATAACAATCAATGACAAGGCAATGGACAGCACCCGTGCTCTGGAAGCTTTTCTCAAGAAACGCTTTGATAGCTGGTCAATTGGCATCAAGCGCGATGGCAAGGTCATGAAGCTGATGGTTGACAGGTGAACACACTTTTCGAATCACAGGCTCCGCGCCCCCTGGCGGATCGCTTGCGTCCACGCACTTTGGACGAGGTGGTGGGTCAGGATCATTTGTTAGGGGCGGAAAAACCGATTGGCAGAATGCGAAGCGCTGGAACCATGACCTCAATCATTCTGTGGGGGCCGCCGGGGACTGGCAAGACGACCATTGCCCGATTGTTGGCGGAACATACGGATTTGCATTTTGAGCCCCTGTCAGCGGTTTTTTCCGGCGTGGCGGACCTTCGCAAAGTTTTTGAGGCCGCCCGTGGCCGTCGCGAAGCTGGGCAGGGGACATTGTTGTTTATTGACGAGGTGCATCGCTTTAACCGGGCCCAACAAGATGGTTTCTTACCTTACGTTGAAGATGGCACCATTATTCTGGTCGGGGCGACCACGGAAAATCCATCCTTTGAGTTGAATGCAGCTTTGCTGTCACGCTGTCAGGTTCTGGTTCTCAATCGCCTGGATGATGTAGCTCTGGAAGAACTGATCCAGCGTTCCGAAACCGAGGAAGGCAAAAAACTACCCCTGGACGTGGATGCGCGAGCCTCCCTTCGGGCCATGGCCGATGGTGACGGGCGTTATCTTTTGAATATGACCGAGACCCTGTTAGCTCTGCCGAATGGCGATGATATGGATACAATAGCCTTGACCGATGCGGTGCAGCGTCGCATGCCGCTGTATGACAAGTCCCAGGAAGGTCATTACAACCTGATAAGTGCTTTGCATAAGTCGTTGCGCGGGTCCGATACGGACGGCGCGCTGTATTGGTTCGCCCGCATGATTGCGGGAGGAGAAGACCCCAATTATATTGCTCGTCGTCTATTGCGTTTCTCCGTTGAAGACATTGGTCTCGCCGATCCTCAAGCCCTGGTCCAGGCCATGAATGCATGGCAGGCCTACGAGCGGCTGGGAACACCGGAAGGGGAGCTGGCGCTGGTTCAGTGCATTATTTATCTGGCAACCGCACCAAAATCCAACGCCGCCTACATGGCTGAAAAAGCATCGCGCAAAGCGGCCAGGGAAACCGGTTCGCTGACCCCGCCCAAGCATATATTAAACGCCCCAACCAAGATGATGAAGGAACTTGGCTACGGTGAAGGCTATGCTTACGATCACGACGCAGAAGATGGTTTTTCCGGGCAAAACTTTTTTCCTGAGGACATGGCGCGGCAAACCTTCTATCACCCCAAGGAAAGAGGCTTCGAGCGAGATATTCAAAAGCGTCTGGATTATTGGAACAAGCTGCGCGACAAGAAGACTAAGGCTAATGAGGGCAATTCGTAAATGAGCGTCAAAATTCTATTTTCTGTCGCCTTTGGGGGCGCTTTGGGTGCCGTCATCCGCTATGTGATGATGAGCGGTATCGGACACGTCATTCATGCAGGCTTTCCCTATGGGACGCTCGTGGTCAATGTGATTGGTTCCTTTGCCCTTGGCTCGCTGATCGAGATAATGGCCCTTAGCTGGTCACCGGGGCAGGAAATGCGGAGCTTTCTCGTCGTCGGTGTGCTGGGAGCCTTCACCACATTTTCGACGTTCTCTCAAGATGTGATCTTTTTGATGGAGCGTGGCGAGCTTTTCTCGGCAGGTATGTACATTATGCTTTCGGTTGTTCTTTCCATCGCCGGGCTATTCGCAGGTATGATGCTGTTTAAGCAGATACTGGCATGAGTGGTGTCACCACCGTTCAAGTTTCCGAAGATGAGGGCGACTTGCGCCTGGACCGCTGGTTCAAGCGTCATTACCCAGGTCTTTCGCACATTCAATTGCAAAAGCTGTTGCGAAAAGGCCATGTGCGCCTTGATGGCAAGCGGGCCAAAGCTAATGCCCGGCTGGAAGCAGGGCAATCGATCCGCGTTCCCCCCATGGGAGATGCGCAAAAGCAGGGTAAAGCACCGCAAGACATCAAACCTTCCAGGGCCAGTGATGCGGCAATTGCGGCTTTACATGAAAGCATTCTTCATATTGATGACGATGTCATCGCCTTGAACAAACCGCCAGGACTTGCCGTTCAAGGCGGAACCGGAATCAAAAATAGTATTGATGCCATGCTGGGTACCTTAAAATTTGATAATGATGAACGCCCTAAGCTTGTGCATCGACTGGATAAGGATACATCCGGTATTTTATTGCTTGGTCGTTCGGCCAAGGCGGCGGCAAAGCTGACGACGGCTTTTCGGGCAAAAACCGCCCGCAAAATATATTGGGCAATTGTTGTTGGTTCCCCTGAACTTGCGTCCGGGCGAATAGACCTTGCCTTGTCAAAGCTTCCTGGTCAAAAAGGCGAGCGGATGGTTCCTGATCCTGAAAGAGGTAAACGCGCCGTCACCTTTTATCGAACTATCGAACGGGCAAGTCGCAAGGTGACGTGGTTGTCACTTGAGCCACAAACTGGTCGTACTCATCAACTTCGTGTTCACATGGAAGTGCTGGGTACGCCTATTTTGGGGGATGGGAAGTACGGTGGGGCGGAATCATTTCTGCAAGGGCCGGGTTTGAGCCGCAAAATGCATCTTCATGCCCGCGCCATTCGTATTCCGCATCCCAGTGGCGGTGATCTTGAAGTGATTGCCCCGCTTCCTCCACACATGTTAGCAACATGGGATTTCTTCGGATTTGATGACAGTCTCGCTGAAGATACCTTCCATCACCCGGAAGATGATGATTTTCCGATCTCGACCAATTGATGTAATATTAGCAGATCAAGTTTAGGAAATATCATGCGTCTGCTACTAGTTGAAGATAATCAACGCCTTGCTGAAACGACGAAAGAGGGTCTTGAGAAAGGTTCTTTTACTGTCGACTGGTTTGATACGTTTGGTGAATCTGAAGCGGTAATTAATACGGTTTCATACGATGCCATTGTGCTTGATCTGGGCCTACCCGATGGCGATGGATTGGCTATTCTAAAGCAGTTGCGAAGCAAAGGAGATTCAACACCGGTACTGATTTTGACGGCCCGTGACGGCGTTGAAGACCGGGTTCGTGGATTGGATGCCGGGGCCGATGATTACTTACTTAAACCGTTTGCCATGGAAGAATTGATTGCTCGTATCAGGGCCTTGCTTCGCCGACCAGGCGGTGCCCTGGGGCTGATGTTGACTGCGGGGAATGTTTCCTTTGATACGACGGCAAGGGAAGTTCTGGTGAACCATGCCGCCATAACCGTTTCAAGGCGTGAGATGGGTGTTCTTGAACAGCTGATGCGTCGAAATGGCAGGGTTGTTCCAAAAGATGTGCTGGAAGACAAACTGTATGGATTTGGCGAGGAAGTGACCTCCAACTCGGTCGAGGTCCATATCTCACGCTTGCGAAAGCGCCTGACCAAGGCGAAGGCAGATATCTCTATCCATACGCTACGTGGAGTCGGCTACCTTCTTTCTGAAGACGAGTGATATGTCTAAAAAAACTTCAAATAATGATTTAATGGCTCTTATTGGCCTGTCCTTGTTGATGATTGTTCTGGCCCTGGTGTTTCAAGTTCATCACCTGTTTTCTGCGATCCAGATATTGCCCTATGCCCTGTTATGGGCAGCTTTGTGTTTTGGCGGCTTTGTCTATCGGCGTTGGGCTGAGCAACAGGCAGCCCTTCCTAGTGAATCTATCGAGGTGGTCTTAAGCCCTGATGCAGCAACCTGGCAATGGGATATTGTCCATGACGCCGTTGTCTGGTCTGAAAGTCTTTATGAAATATTCGGTGTTGAAAAAGAAAGCTTTAAGGTTTCCTACCCTGCTTTCTTGCAGAGCATCCATATAGATGACCGTCTTCAAGTTGAAGAAAGCATCGCGCAATGCTTAAGGGAAAATACAGGTTTTTCTCTTGATTTCAGGATAGTGACTCCGACGGGTGAGATACGCATCGTGCATGGTGAGGGTGATGTGTCCTTTCTGGGTGACAGGCCTGTAAAAATGACGGGAACAATTTCTGATATTACCGAATTCAAACAGGATGAAATCTATATCAGGGACCGTTTTGGTATGTTGCAATCGTTGATTGATGCGATCCCCGTTCCGGTCTATCACAAAGATCAATACGGTATTTATGAGGGCTGTAATAAGGCCTTTGAAGACTTTGTGCATTCTTCCAAAAAGAAAATTATAGGAAAGACGACCCACGACATCTTGCCGCCCGCAATGGCCAAGGCTCAAGATGACATGGACAAAGCTCTTTTCCGGCAAGGTGGAAGTCAAACATATGAAACGTCAATTAATTCTGTTGACGGAGTTCGACTCGATGTCATTTATCATAAAGCTTTATTGACTAAAAATGACGGTAGTTTGAGTGGCTTGATTGGCACCATCCTGGATATTTCTGACCGTAAGCAGATGGAAATCGCCCTTAAGGAAAGTGAGAACCGTTTTAGGAATATCGCCCAATCCGCATCGGACTGGTTCTGGGAAACCGATGAGGAAAATCGCTTTTTTTACATGTCCGATAATATTGAGGATAATTTGGGTGTATCCGTTGAGGCTATCCTGGGAAAGAGCCGTATGGAAATTGCAGGTCAGGAGGAGATTCAGGAAAACCAGGACAAATGGGATGCCCATCTTGATGACCTGGCCCACCACCGCGCATTCAGAGGTCTGGTTTATTCATATATCAGCGCCGAAGGAAAACAGCTCTATGTAAGCGTCAATGGCGTTCCGGTATTTGATGACGAGGGGCAATTTCGTGGTTATCGGGGAACCGGCAGTGATATAAGCCATCAAATGCGAGTAGAAGATGCGCTTCGAAAAAGCGAGGAACGCCACCGTATTTTCGCCGCCGACGTCGCCCATGAATTACGCACTCCGCTGGCTGTGCTAAGGACTCATTTGGATAATCTTGACGATACAATGGAAGTTCAATCCCTTCGCCATGACGTGGACAACATGTCTCGCATGGTGACACAGTTGCTTGCTATAACGCGCCTTGAGATATTTACACCTGAAATCGCCCTTGTAGAAGTTGATTTGCGTGAAGCTTGTCGTAATGTAGCAACGATGATCGCCCCCATTGCTATCAAGGATCATCGTTCCATTGAACTAACTGGCGGTGAGGAACCTGTCGTTGTCAAAGGTGTCTCCGGGGCTCTGGAACAGGCCATTCGCAATCTTGTGGAAAACGCTATTCGTTATTCGGCCCGGGGAACGGTAATAACCTTGAATGTGGATAGCCGACCTGTCCCGACCATACGTGTCATCGACAGGGGTAGGGGAATTGCCCTGGAGCAGAGAGAACACATTTTCCAACGTTTTAAACGTGCTGATAGACGCAGTGAAGGTACAGGCCTTGGGCTTTCCATTGTTAAGCGAGCCGTTGAAAGCCATGATGCAGAGATTGAGGTAGAGGATACCCCCGGCGGTGGTGCCACTTTTGTCATTCGCTTTCCGGCAAGCAATGTGTGAATTCCAGGCAAGCCCCCCCCTAAAGTAAGAAAATTGTAATACTTCAAGTGTAGAAATTCTTCAGGAGGTTTGGAGTGATTCATCATGAGTCGCTTGCCACGTATTTTGAGGAAACTGCTACATGATTAATCTTCGTAAAACTGTCTTACTTATTTCTGCAATTGGCATTTCCATTTTGTTGATTAGGCCAGTTCAGGCTGAGACAAGTTGCCCCAAGTTTCCCAAAGTTGTTTGGTGGAACACCAGCCACGAGAAAGTCACATCCTACGTAGCAAAGAAACATGGGGGTGATTGGACACCTTATGTGAAGAAGTGGGGCCGTCAGCTGGAAAAAATGAAGAAGCTTCATGAAAATGGTGGGACGGCAGTATTTAAATCAAAACAATTGAAACTCGAAGGTGATATCTTACTGCAATATGTCGTCGCCATCGAAGAACGAGTTACCGTGATCAGGTGCCTTGCCGACCAGCAAATGGTCAACGCCGGAGATAAAAAGCAACGCGCTGTCAACGATGGCTGATTAGACTTTCAGGTTCTGTCAGATATTTGCATTTTGCGAATCATTATTTCTAAAATGAAAATTATTTTCTCGAATTTATATCCATAAATATCATATGGATACATGAGTCGATCTTTAACATATTGAAATAAAACAAACTTATTCTGAATCGTCGTCGGTGCAATACTGGCACGCGGATTGCGTTGTCCTATTTAAGAGGAAGGCTAATTGCCTTTTAGGACATTAAATTCGGAGAGAGCTATGCGCCACGAAACAAAAGTCATTTATTCCCGGGCAACGTTCATCATTCTTTTGGTGAGTGCTTTAATGCTAATGGTAATGCTCATTTTGACGCCCAAAGCAAATGCTGCACAGTGTTCTGAAATCCCCCAGGTTTTTTGGTGGAGTAATACCAGTGCCGAAAAAATGACCGCCTATGTTGATAGAAAATATGATGGCGACTGGGACCCATACATCAAAAAATGGGAACGCTATGAAGAAAATATGCGAAATATCATGTTTCGGGGCAGATCTGCAGTTGTTAAATCACATGACATTGTCCTGAAGGATGATGGCCTTGTCGGTTATGTTAAGCAAATAAGTAAACGAATCGAAGCGACCCGTTGCATTGCCGAACAGGTTCTTGATGCCAGATTGATTGAAGAGCTGGTCAATATTGAAACAGCCGCAGGCGGAAACCTTGAACTTGAAATTCTTTTGATTGAATAAGAGGCTTGAGTTCGCCTCCTCCAACAGTTAGATCATTGCCAAAGCTTTTAGACACCTTAGGGGGTCGGAAAATTTGGGAATATCATGTTGGCAAATCAACCTTCGGCATCTAATTCATCTAATACCACCTTGCGTCTTGCCGTTTTTGATTGTGACGGAACATTAGTCGATTCTGCTCATTCCATCATAACCAGCATGCAAGCGGCTTGTCTTAATCTTGGTCATCTGGAACCGGAACCTGCTGATATCCGCCAAATGGTTGGCCTGCCCCTGGAAGATGCCGTAGCAAGGCTATTCCCTGATATGGAACACGATCAGGTTTGGGCAGTGCGTGAAGGCTTTCGTGACGCCTTTAACAAGCTCAGGGACAAGGACGAAGTCCATGAACCGCTTTATGAAGGTGTTGTTGACACTCTGCGCATTCTTGATGCTGCCGGATGGCTGCTTGGTGTTGCAACGGGCAAGGCCTTAAGGGGACTTAAGTCAACGCTCGCGACCCATGATCTTCATGATCATTTTGTCACCTTGCAAACAGCTGATCTGTCGATCGGTAAGCCCGATCCGGACATGCTGCACAAAGCAATGAGTGAGACCGGTGCTGATGCCGAATCAACGGTGATGATTGGTGATACTTCCTATGATATGGAAATGGCTCGCAATGCCGGAACCATGGCAATTGGGGTGACCTGGGGTTATCACGATGTTGAGGAATTGATAGAGGCCGGGGCGCAAAAAATTGTAGATACCTATGATCAAATTCCCCAAGCCATTGATGATCTGATGAAAGCAGACTCATGACAGACCTGTTAAATGACAAACCTGCGCGCTTTTACAAAGAAGCCAGTGTCGTCCAGCTCGATGAAGGATACACCATTGAATTAGATGGTAGACCGGTCCGCACACCGCTTGGTCGGGCCCAACTGCTCATGAGCAAGGAGCTGACTGAAGCTATAGCCGATGAATGGCGGGCCCAGGGAGAAAAAGTTGATCCCGCATCCATGCCCCTTTGCGGCTATGCGAATACGGCGATTGATCGAATAGGTAATAGCCGCCAAATCATATTTGATGATGTTTTGAATTTTGCCGGTACCGATCTGCTGTGTTACCGCAGCGAGGAACCTGATGATCTTGTCGCCAGGCAAGTTGACCAATGGCAACCGCTTCTTGATTGGGCCGCTGAAACCCTGGGCGCCAAATTGCTGGTTACTGCTGGGGTACTGCCCGTAAAGCAACCAGACGAGTCAATAGAGGCCTTGGCAAATAAAATGCAGCAACTGGATGACATGGAACTTGCAGGCATTGCCAGTCTCACGGCCGCCTGTGGGTCGTTGATATTGGCTCTTGCCCTGGCTGAAGGACGAATTGATGCTGATCAGGCATATAATTGTGCCCAGTTGGATGAAATTTTTCAGAACGAGCGTTGGGGTAGCGATGAGGAAGCAAAAGTTCGTCAGCAAAATTTAAAAAATGATATTGCGTCGGCCGCTTTATTTTTATCCTTGCTCAGACCATAATCAATAAGTGGCTCCTTTCGCGTTTGCACCCTAGGAATTTTCAATGCAAGACATTATTCGAAAACTCGACGAAAAACGCAAGCAGGCCAGACTTGGTGGTGGCAAGAAGCGAATTGAAGCTCAACACGCCAAAGGCAAGTTAACTGCGCGTGAGCGTATCGATTTGTTGCTTGATCCGGACAGCTTTGAAGAATGGGACATGTTCGTTGGGCATCGCTGCACAGATTTTGGTATGGAAAAACAATCACCGCCGGGTGATGGTGTGGTTACCGGTCACGGGACGGTCAATGGTCGTCTGATCTTTGTCTACTCTCAGGATTTCACAGTTTTTGGTGGTTCCTTGTCAGAATCTCATGCTGAAAAAATTTGTAAGATCATGGATCAGGCCATGAAGGTCGGGGCCCCGGTAATTGGTCTTAATGATTCTGGTGGGGCACGTATTCAAGAAGGCATAGCCTCTCTTGCCGGTTATGCAGAAGTGTTTCAGCGTAATATTCTGGCTAGCGGGGTGGTGCCGCAAATTTCCATGATTATGGGGCCATGCGCCGGAGGCGCTGTTTATTCACCAGCCATCACTGATTTTATTTTTATGGTCAAGGACACTTCATACATGTTTGTCACAGGACCAGATGTGGTCAAAACAGTGACCCATGAAGAGGTCACCCATGAAGAACTGGGGGGAGCACTTACCCATACCGTCAAGTCTGGTGTTGCCGATAAAGCTTTTGAAAATGATGCGGAAGCCTTGTTGCAGTTAAGGCGTTTCATAGATTTCCTTCCGGTCAGCAATCGCGAGAAACCGCCCGTACGCCATACGCCGGATAAGTCGGATAGGGTGGAGATGTCCCTGGATACCCTGATACCGGATAATCCGAACAAATCATACGACATGAAAGAGCTGATTGAAAAAATCGTTGATGAGGGCGATTTTTTTGAAGTGCAGCCTGATTATGCAGCCAATATCCTGATAGGCTTTGCACGTATGGAAGGCTCAAGCGTGGGCATTGTCGCGAACCAGCCAATGGTGCTGGCTGGTTGTCTGGACATAGAGTCATCTAAAAAAGCGGCCCGTTTTGTCCGCTTCTGTGATTGCTTTAATATTCCTATTTTGACCCTGGTTGATGTCCCAGGCTTCTTACCCGGCACCTCCCAGGAATATGGTGGGATTATCAAGCATGGTGCCAAGCTGCTTTATGCCTACGGCGAAGCGACGGTTCCCAAGGTTACGGTAATTACTCGTAAGGCTTACGGCGGAGCCTATGATGTTATGAGCTCAAAACACCTGCGCGGAGATGTCAATTATGCCTGGCCTAGTGCTGAAATTGCTGTCATGGGCCCGAAGGGAGCAGTCGAGATCATTTTCCGCAAGGATATCGGCGATGATCAAAAAATTGCCGAGAGAACAGATGAATATCGCGAGCGTTTCGCCAACCCGTTCATTGCCGGGCATCGCGGTTTTATAGATGATGTAATCATGCCCCATAATACGCGAGCCCGGGTATGTCGTTCTTTCAGGATGCTTGCAGGTAAAGAACTTGAAAACCCTTGGAAAAAGCATGGCAATATGCCCCTTTAGTGCGTGACGACATGTCAGGCTGTGTTTGCATGCTTGGACTATTGCCATTGTCTATTTAGATGTCAAAATGACCCCTTCAATTTTTTGAGAGAATTTTCAGGGATTATGTTCAAGAAAATCCTAATCGCAAATCGAGGTGAAATTGCTTGTCGCGTGATCAAGTCTGCTCGTCTTATGGGGATCAAGACGGTCGCTGTTTATTCTGAGGCAGATAAAGAAGCCCTGCATGTGGAAATAGCCGATGAAGCCATCTGCATTGGCCCGGCTGCGTCTTCTGAAAGTTATTTGCTGGTGGATAATATCCTGGCTGCCATCAAGAAAACAGGTGCGGATGCGGTTCATCCCGGTTATGGCTTCTTGTCGGAAAACGCCACTTTCGCCCGCAAGCTGAAGCGTCAGGGAATTGCCTTTATTGGCCCCAACGTAAACGCCATTACCAAAATGGGTGATAAAATTGCCTCCAAAAACCTAGCCGAGAAAGCCGGGGTAAACACAGTGCCCGGCCATACGGAAGCTTTGAGGGATATCAAGCAAGCTTTAGCTGTCTCCAAAAAAATCGGCTATCCGGTCATGCTCAAGGCTTCTGCCGGTGGGGGCGGCAAAGGCATGCGTGTGGCCTTTAATGAGAAAGAGGCTCGCGAGGGCTTTGCGTCGGCCAAGCGTGAAGCTATATCCAGCTTCGGTGATGATCGAATTTTCGTTGAAAAGTTTATTGAAGAGCCACGCCATATTGAAATACAGATCATGGCTGACAGTCATGGCAACATAATTTATTTGGGCGAGCGTGAATGTTCTATTCAACGCCGTCACCAAAAGGTCATTGAAGAGGCACCCAGCCCCTTCATTGGTGAAGAAACCCGAAAATCAATGGGCGAACAGGCAGTCTTGTTAGCAAAAGCGGTTAAGTACGTATCGGCTGGTACTGTTGAATTCATCGTTGATGCCAAACGCAATTTCTACTTTCTTGAGATGAATACCCGGCTGCAGGTCGAGCATCCGGTAACTGAAAAGATCACCGGACTTGATCTGGTCGAACTGATGATCCGCGTTGCCGCAGGCGAAAAACTGCCACTTACTCAGGAAGACGTCATGCTGACAGGCTGGGCCATGGAGTCCCGGGTCTATGCAGAAGATCCATTTCGGGGCTTTCTGCCATCTGTTGGCCGTCTTGTTCGCTATCGAGAACCTGAGGAAAGTGAACACGTTCGTGTTGATTCAGGTGTTTGTGAGGGCGGCGAAATCCCAATCTATTACGACCCGATGATTTCAAAATTGATCACCTATGGTGCGGATCGTGAAGAAGCCATCGCCCACATGCGCCATGCCCTTGATGGTTATTTTATTCGTGGGGTTTCCCACAATATCAGTTTTCTGGCGGCGCTCATGGCCCACCCGCGTTTCCAGGCGGGTAATCTGACAACCAATTTTATTGCTGATGAATTTCCAGATGGCTTTGATCCGTCTTGCGTTCCCCATGATGATCCTGAGCTATTGGTCTGCGTTGCAGCCTGTGTTCACCGGGCCTACCAGGAACGCGCGGCCTGTATCAGTGGCCAGTACGAAGGTCATCAACGAAAAGTCCTGGACGACTGGATCGTAATTCTGGGAGATAAGGAATATGCCCTGAATATAGTCTGTGTCACCGGCGGCTATGATATTCAGATTGATGACGATCGCATGCACATTCGCACCGACTGGCAATTGGGCGAGCCCTTGTTCGAAGCACAATTAAATGGTTCGTTGATTTGTTTGCAAGTTGAGCGCAACGGCGCTGGTTATAGCCTGTTCCATTCCGGTCTTCGCGCTGATGTGGTGGTTCTAAACCCTCGCGTCGCCGAGCTATATGCCTTGATGCCGAAAAAGGTTGAGGCCGATACGTCCAAATTCCTGCTTTCGCCCATGCCGGGATTGTTGATTTCGATTAACGTCAAAGAAGGCGAGGAGATCAAGGGTGGACAAGAGCTTGCTGTTGTTGAAGCCATGAAGATGGAAAACGTCCTTCATGCTGAACGTGACGGTGTCGTTAAGTCTGTTCACGCTGACAAAGGCGACAGCCTTAGTGTCGATCAGGCGATCATAGAATTCGAGTAGATGTCAGGGCCCGTATCCGTTCTGGTTCGTATTGAAGGCCGGGTACAGGGGGTGTGGTTTCGTGCCTGGACCACCGAGGAAGCCTTATCGCTTGGCCTTGCAGGGTGGGTTCGTAATCGACCGGACGGTACGGTTCAAGCTGTTTTCTCAGGCCCTGAAAATGTCGTTAGTGAGATGCTTGAGAAATGCTGGGATGGACCAATTCTGGCCCAAGTCAGCGCGATTGTTGACGAGCCTTGTGCACCCCCCAAGTCAGGTTTTCATCAATTGCCAACGGGCTGATTTCGATTCTTCCACAAGTATTCATCCGCATAAAACATATGATGGGCTGTTTGGGTTATGGCGATTGCTTTTGCCTTCGTCTCCGGGTCCGGAGCAGGGGTGCGGATAAGTTGTTGGTTGCCTGCAGGCATTTCATAGCCATGTGAATTGCCACTGGGGTCGATGGTGACAACATGTCCATTTTGACCGTAGCCGATGGCGTAGTTATGGCTCATCACGACCCGGCCTTTGCCTTTTGCAACGCGGCGCATATCAATACCAAAAAATGGGCTATCGAAACTCAGTCCCAGCAGTCCCATGAGGGTCGGTCCCACATCGATGATTGAACCCAAGGCGTCAATTTGCTGAGGCTGAATATGTTTGGGGGCATAGTACAAAAGCGGTATCCGGTAACGGTCAACCGGCACTTGGGCTGCGCCACTAAGCCTGGGCCCGTGATCGGCGACAAAAATAAAGACGGTGTCGTCAAACCAGGGTCGTTTGCGCGCCATTTCGATGAAGCGCCCGAACGACCAGTCCGCATAGGTGGCGACGTTCTCCTTGCGTTTGTCTGCCGGGTCCTTGTCGATACGCCCTTCGGGATAGGTGTAGGGCCGGTGGTTTGAAATGGTCAACAGGCTCAGGAAAAAGGGATTGTCGCCGCCGCTCATGGTTTCGATTCGGCGTAAGGCCTCGTCATAAATATACTCGTCTGCCGCTCCCCAAATGGTGTCGAAGCCGATCTCCTTGATGTCTGATTGCTCCCATACCGAATCAAAGCCAATGCCTGACCAGTAGTTGCCCATGTTGTCAAACAGCTTGCGCCCGCCATACAGAATTGCCGTTTCATAGCCGAAGTCCTTAAACAAAAATGCCATAGAATTCATGCCTTGAGAACCGGGTCGTCGGGCTGTGGAAATACCGGGAATGGGTGTGAATGATGTCAGAATTCCTTCAAGTCCGCGCACGGTGCGAACCCCAGTTGCATAAAAATTGGTAAACCACAGGCCGTCTTTTGACAAACGGGTCAGGTTTGGGGTGATGACTTCATTACGTTTATTATCCAGATTATCCACGTAGGTGGAGCCAAAGGATTCATTGATCACCAGCACCACGTTTAGTTTGTTGGGGGTGTTGCCGTTATCGACCCGGCGCATCAGGCTGCGCGTCCCTTCCGGCGTCAGGAATTTGGTGTTGTCCTGGGTCACCATCTGTCGGGTCAGGGCGATGGCCTGGGCCTCATCCATGCCGGGATAGATGCCGTCATACTGTGTATCATTGGTCCAGGCGGCGCGCAGGAAACTGTAATACCCGTTGTTGGCAAGCTCGTTGGCTTCCCGGTTATCGCTGATGCTATGGGGGGCTGTATAGACAAGCCCCAGTGAAACAGCAAACATTGGCCCGATGATACTATAAAAACGGCCATGGCTGGCACGTTCCTCATGAGCAATGGCCCCCTTAAGACGTGGCTGCAATTTCCAGAAAGCCAGCAAGGTGACGACGATCACTGGCGGTAGCAACAGGGCCAAATTGAAGGATTGGTTGATGTTGCCAATAACTTCGCGCGGGAATAGCAGGTAGTTGACGGCAATACCGTTAAAGCGGCTCGAGAATTCTTCCCAAAAAATCAGGGCCGCCACGTTACTGAAAAACAGATTCCACAAAAGGCCAAGCAGCATCAGTGAGGCGAGCACGGAAACCCAACGCTTTTGCAGTAGGCCGGGCAGGTGATGCAGAAACAGGAAAAAAGGTAAGCCCAGCAAGCCGGCCATGGCCCCGTCCATGAGAATTCCAGCAGGCAGGGCCAATAGAAGCTCCCCTTGATGGCCTGTGTTATCGCTCCAGGCAAGGGCGCTTAAGGCGATGCGCTCAATGGTGCTTGCGACCATATAGATCACTAAGGCTAGGGCCGGAAAACGATACCGTGGTGTCAGGAAGCTAAGCATGAATAAAAACGCCGTTTGTTATTTATAAAAAGTGTTCGCGGAAAATCTTTGATTGGCGGCCCGATTGCAAGCCTTATCTAGGGGGAGGCGATAACTTTAACTGGTTTTACTGAGGCCTGAATGGTGACAGGCAACGCGGCGATAAAATCTCCATCCGCCTGCAAAGGCTCACCGCTTGGGCCCGCCAGCACAATTTTTGTGGCATTTACCATGCGTACATCTTTTTTGTCGGCCAGACGATTCATGGCCATGGCTACGGCATTGCCCAGAAGTTGTCCCCGGCTGCCTTTCAATAGCAGAACTTTGAAGCCGCAGGTTCCCATATCAGCATCCGGGGCAATTTCAAAACGCCCGGCGTAGAGCTTGCCATTGGTGATGATAGCCGATCCGGCCTTATAGGGCGCACCGTCAATTTCCATGTCATAGTCAGGTAGGTTCCCCTTTAGCCATTGCCGCCCGGTTTCAATTGCGTAAGCGCCTTTGCCTATAAAGCGTTTCAGGCTGGAACTAACCCCGGCGACGATGCGCGCATCCAGCCCGATCCCGGCCATCATGGCGAACAGGCGATCCGGTTTCCCCTGGCGCTTGATGATGCCTGGATAGATGGTTCTGGTCGGGCCATTAAAAAGTATGCGGGCGATTGCGGCGGGCTTGCCCATAAGACCAAGCTCAAGGGCCAGAACATTGGCCGTGCCCAGGGGGATGATGCCCATAGGTGGGGCGTCGGCAAGTGTGGCCAGGCCGTTCAACACTTCATTGATGGTGCCGTCACCACCGGCTGCAACAACCGCATCCTGGCTATTGGGGGCAACCGCTGCCGCCAGTTCTGTGCCATGGCCGGCGTGGGCCGTTACCATGATGTCTACCCGCACCCCCAAATCTGTCAGGGCGACGGCGACTTTGCTCATAAAGTCTGCCCGCCTGCGTCCGGATGTGGGGTTGTGGATGATCAGAATGCGTTTTCTGCTCATTACGGGGTGAACTCTTTTGCTGCTTTCGGGGTTACGGCAAAGACGTTCTCGAAACTGGTCCGTAAATGTTGGTCTAGCTCGGCCATGGTCGCCCGGTTGCCCATGTCCGCAAGGGAAGTGACGCCGTGCTCGTTTATGCCACAGGGGACGATGCCACCAAAGTGGCTTAGGTCAGGCGCCACGTTAATGGATATGCCGTGGAAGGTGACCCAGCGGCGCACCCGCACGCCCAGGGCTGCGATTTTGTCCTCAGAGCCATCGTCTCGGGTGACCCAAATGCCGATGCGCCCGTCGCGCCGTTCTGCGGTAACGTCAAGGGCAGCCAGTGTGTGAATGATCCATTCTTCTAAATCATATACGTAACGCCTGACATCATCGCCGCGCTTTTTAAGGTCGATCATGGTGTAGGCGACCCGCTGGCCGGGGCCGTGATAGGTATACTGCCCACCGCGTCCGGCTTCATAAACTTCAAAACGATCCGGTTCCAGAAGGTCTGACGCATTGGCACTGGTCCCGGCCGTATACAGGGGCGGGTGCTCAAGCAGCCACACGGTTTCCTCGGCAGTACCGTTTCGGATCTCGGCAACCCGCTTTTCCATGAAAGAAAGCGCCGTATCGTAGGGCACAGGATCGTTTGTTATCAGCCATTCCATAGGGCTATTTAACACAGGATCGAATAATAAGGCGGAAATGTTTATGCATAAGCTTGCTTGCGGGCCAACTATTTGCTATTTCCCCCCGTATGTTGCCACTTAAGCGGTCTTGTGCGGTCGTGGCGGAATTGGTAGACGCGCAGCGTTGAGGTCGCTGTGGGCGTAAAG
>Ga0055584_100001493_pt1 | contig 22965 bp, 24 predicted proteins | sample OSDHelmetaG_FD_58716 | JGI IMG/M metagenome (GOLD analysis project Ga0055584, IMG submission 58716) | Pelagic marine sediment microbial communities from the LTER site Helgoland, North Sea, for post-phytoplankton bloom and carbon turnover... | ecosystem: Environmental > Aquatic > Marine >...
GACAGGTCCGTTATGCCAAACAGTTGCCCCATCGACAAGACGGAAACCACCAATAAGATCATCTTCATCAGTTTCAATAGTAATGTTTACACGAACAAGTTCTCGTCCAAGTTGAGCACATGCTTGTTCTACACTAAATGTTTTACCATTTCCAGACAGACCAGTAATAAACGTTGGATAGAAAATACCAGACTTGATAATTTTCTTTACATCAGAAAAATTTCCAAAAGGAACATATGTAGGATCTTTATCCGGAACAAGATTTTGGATTTCAATAAAAGGAACTCCAGTATCAGTTGAATAATTCTGTTCTAGTTTTTCTTTAACTGTAAGATTATACAAACCACGACCAACCTTGTATGGCTTTAGTCGATTACACAAGGTTACAAAGGAAGCATCACTAGTCTCACTGTATTCGGAAATATTTTTACGAGTAACGCTTGACCCAAATCGAGAGATTAGATCTGAAACAATTACGTCAGTAGAGTTCATTGGATGTCCTTTGGTTACTTGGCTATTATACTGCACAACGGTTGGTCCGTCAAGCAATTTGATTGACGAATTTTGATAAGATTATCTTATTAAACATTTTAGTTTTTACATATTTCTTAAACTGTGTTCTAATTTTACTTTTACTATCAGTATTTGAAGCATTGATTACAGCTTCAGCACCATTAAAATCTCCTGATCCTGGAAGAACATATAGTTCATCATATCCTAAGTTATTAATAACAAAACATTTATCAGATCTCCACATTTTTTTGTAGTGATCATAATTGTCTGTTCCACCATCAACTGATGCCCTAATAATATATTTAATATTATATGACTCAGAAAGTCTAAACCCAATAATATTTGATCCTGTCATCCACTTATAATATTTAATCAAAGCAGTTGTTACATTCATTCCACAAGTTCTGTAATCATGACTATCGTTGATATTTAAATCTACATATCCACTACTAGGATCTTTGATACAAATTACATTATATTGAGAATCATAATTTATAGGTGTTCTAGAAATGTATTTTTCACCATCTACATGTTTTTTAGTTGTGCAATACGCCAACCCGTTTGATTCTCCATCAGTAAGAAATACTGTATTTACTTTATCAACTTTAGTTTCCCGTTTAAATTTATTAAAAACATATATTGCGGCAAGAATAGTATCATTCAATGGAGTTCCACTCAAAGAATAATTTCCATGCGGCATATTACCAGACCTAGCTTCAATACATTTCATCAACGCCCAAAGTTTAAATAATTGATTATCAAATTCAGAATTTTTAACTTTGCTATTAAACAATTCGATTAAACGAAAACGTTGACTTATTGCAATTTCATAATCTCTAATTGTTTCACGATATGGTTTACGAGGTTCATATACACCATGATCTGAAAAAGCAAATACTTGGAAAGGAATGTTTACTTTTTTACAAAAACTAATTAAGTTAATTAATTGTTTAACAGTACCAGTCATATTATCACACATAGATCCAGACCAGTCAATGTACATAATTAACCCATGATTCTTTCCATTGGGAAGAATAGTGTTCTTTTTAAAAACGTCTTCAGACCACTTATAAGAAAATAATTTGTTTGTATTTAGAACTCCTGTTTTAGATATACCAGAACGATTATATTGATCAGCTTGTTTTTTCATTTCAAACTCTTTCACCATATAAGAAACTGATTTACTACTTTCAGTTTTAAAGGAAGTAAAAGATTTTTTCCAAAGATCAATAATATTAATATTATTATAACCTAACGATGCTTTCTCAAAAAATTCTATATTCTTATTCATGTTTTCTGTAAACATACTGATTGGTTCAATGCATTCGGACCAATCAATAGATGGTGGAGTTACATACACATGTTTCATTGCCGTAGTATCTACAAGAGTTTTTGTATTGCGATTCCATGCTCTATCCGTATCAGAAGAATATTCTTCTTCATCATAATCAGTGTTTAAATCATTATCAGGCTCAGTTCCCTCACCACCTTCATTACCATCAGTCTGAGAATTGGCATCATTACTATCAGACTCAGAATCTTTTATTTCAATTGGGATCTGTTCACCATTATCAGGTTGATCAGTTTCTGAAATATTTTTTACATCATCTAAATTAATATCTTCTTTATCTTTACTCTCATTAATATATTTAATAAGTTTTTTGCAAATATCTACAACATCATCAAAAGTTTCAGCATTCCTAGTCATCTCAATAAATTTATTTTCTTGATGTGAGAATGGAATAATTGTATTGATATCATGAATACCAATCTTAAAATAAATATTAATTCTATCAATCAATTTCATCGTAGACAGTTTTAGTCCACGTAACTCAAAAAAATCTTGATTATTAAGTTCTGCATATCCTTTGTAAAAAGACTTTGAAAGTCCTGGATACCTTGCCTTAATCATTCGTTCAATACGGGCGTCTTCAATAACATTAAGGAATGATTGAGGAACATCCTCAGTATAATAATCTGATGGTGTATATAAAGCATGTCCAACTTCATGACCTACAAGAAGATCATAGATGTCTTCTGTAATGTTTTCCCATACAGGAAGTTGAAGAACTCTGGTCTCAACATTGAAAGATGCTGTAGAGACATTACTATGTTCAACTGTCAGGTTTTCAGTTGCAAGAAGTTTTGCAAGATTGCTTTTGACTTGAGAAACTGACATAGTTTTTTATCGATACAGCTAAGATACCATGAAAGGGGAGTGGTGTCAACCATCAATCCATATGGGTTCCTTATCAATGCGAATGAACTTAAAGTGTCCCCATCTAGAGCCCCAGATATATTCGTCCGTATCTACCTCATAACCTCTATCATAAACCTTATAACTGTCTTCACTAAGATAGGTAGAATTTTTTACATATGTTTGTTTTCCTTCTCTCTCCACTAAACAATCACAACCTTCAACTTCACCTACAAATTGTTTGCCATCAAATTTAAAAACCATATCACAGTTGGGCATATATTCATCCTCCAATGTATAATTTTTTGCAATGATCAATCCATCAGATTCTGATATTACATTTTTAAATTTTCGATATGTATTATCAGTATATACTGTTTTTTGTTCTCCATAAAAAGTATTGTCACCCATATACTTATGACTCAAGTTAACTTCCTTGAACATGAATGGGTGAGACAATGCTTGTTTCCTGTTGGTAAATGAACCCACATACCAGTCTATAAATTTATCTATCATGAAACTGTGACCTTACTAAAGTTTTTAACCTTATCAAATTTCATAACTCTATCAAACTTATCAAGAAGAACATCTCCTTTATGAGAGATAATAAAGATGTTAGTATCGTCCTGAACTCCTCTGATAATTCTAAGGAATTCATCAGTACCACCAACGTCAAGAGAAGAATCAAAAACCTCATCTAAGATAAGAAGATTTGTGTTTGCAGAATTTTTAAGTTTAGCAATAGATCTCCAAGTAAACATCAGAGCAAGGTCAATTCTCATCTTCTCTCCTTCACTAAAGGAGCTGTATGTAAAATCATCTCTATGTCTAGATTTAATACTTTCGTTAAACTCTTCATCCAAAGTAAAGTTTACATAGAAGTCAAGTTCTTGTAGATACTTATTGATAAGTTGATTCATAACAGGAAGATACTTCCTAATGATCATTGACTTAATACCACCATCTTTGAGTAGTGAAGAAATAACATCATAGTTTCTTTTAGTATCTTTTATATCTGTAATAGATTTTTGTACAGATAATCCTTCGGTGCCGATGGCAGATAACTTTTCTTTTTCACTATCAATATCTAAACTATCATTTTTTAAATCTTCAATCTCACTTTTGATATCCGAAATAATTTTTTGAGTTGTTTTAATAGTTTGCAATTTTGATTTGATATCCCAATTAATATCAGATACCTCCATATTCATATCAGATTGTTTTTCAATAATCTTATTTGCTGTCTGAAGTTGACTCTTATATTTTTTAACTATTTCAGTTGTATCATGAATAATTTTAGAAGATTGAAGAATATGCTTTTTCTTAACATCTTCAGTTATAGGTTGTGTACACTTTGGACATACATCGTTATCTACAAAAAAGTTTTCTTCTTTTTCAGTTCTTGTAATTAAGTTAGTATTAGTTGTAATTTCCTTTTCTAATTTTTTAATTTTTATATCAATACCATTAAATTTAGTTAGTTCTTCTAATAATTGAGTTGCATGAGTATTAGATTTTTCTATGGTTTTATTTAATACTTCAACACCCTCTTCTAGTTCTACAATTTTATCTTGCTTCTGAGATATAGTTTTCTTTGCCGTTTTCTCTAAAGACTTAATATGATTAGTTTGCATTTCTGCTTTCTCTTTCAAGAAAGCAATATCGGTTTCAAAATTTCTAAGTTCTTCACCTGATGTTTTAATTTTATCTTTTAGAATAACATTCATTGTAGAGAAGATACGAATATCTAGAAGATCCTCAATAATTTCTCTACGTGATCCAGCAGGTAACTGCATGAAAGGAACAAATGTAGAAGAACCAAGTACAACAATTTGAGTGAATGATTTGTAGTTTAGTTTCAATACGTATTGTTCAAACCATTTCTGTTGATCTACTGCAGAGGAATGTTGATCAAGTAAAACTCCATTCTTATGAATTTCAAATATACCAGGTTTCATTCCACGTCGAACTAACCACTCAGTAGCACCAACTGAAAATATAACTTCTACTACACAATCTTTTTCATTGATACTATTGATAAGTTGATTTTTATTTACTTTACGAAAAGATTTATTGAACAGTGCAAATACAATTGCTTCAATGATAGTACTCTTACCAGCACCATTCTGACCAACAATCAGAGTTGTGTTAGTAGAATCTAAAAAGATTGTTATAGGATTGTTTCCTGTAGCGAGAAAATTTTTATAAGTTACACTCTTAAATAAAATCATGCGAATCAAATTTTGGTGGGATTACAAAGTCGTTTGGTGTTATTATAACATAATTATATCCGAATCTCTCACAAGCCGCAACTACTTGTTCACTCTCAATCTCAGTTGCTTCAACAGATGGAAATCCATCTGCTTCTAAAAGTCCAACATACCGTTCAGCATCATCACTAGTTTCAAACAACTGAAGGACTTTTTCACCTTCCTGTGTTATAACGGCATATGCTCCTTCAGTTTCATCTGACATCGTGAGAATAAACATTATTGCACCTCGCAAGCCTCAACATAAATCGATTTAATAATATTTTTAATACTATTTTTATTAAGATTTATATTCTCTGTTTCATCTATATATCTATTGAGAGTAGTAAGGGTATCCTCACCCTCAAAAGTTTCTTCAGAGTTATCTAAGTTTAAATTATCAGTTTCAATAACTTTAATATCATGTACACCTGTGTCATATAATTTTTCTAAAACTTGTTCAAATAAGTTATTATCATTTCTTTCTTCTATAAAAATTTTAATGTACATATCTTTATATTCAGAAGCATTAAAATTTTTATAATTATTTTTTACATCATTATAAAATATTTTATTAAAAATACGATATGGGTTTTTAATAAATCCTAGTTTCTGAGTCTTAGCATCTAGTAAATGAAATCCTCTTTCTGCTTTATAATCATTCCAAAAAAGTTCATATGGATTTCCAAGGTATTTTATATTCCCCCTTTCTGATTTATGGTGAAAATGTCCTGAAAAAACTTTATCAAATTTATTAAATGATTCTGATTTTAATCCACCCTCAAACACATGACCAGGTATAGCTTGAAATCCATCGATCTCAAGATGACCCATAATAATTTTAGAGTCAGTGTTGTTTAAGTGATTAAAAACTTTATCATAATTTTCAGAATTAATCCACGGAAGCATCGTTATTTTTAATCCTTCTATAGTAATATCTTCAACCTCACTATAGATATGAATGTTACCGTAACTATTTAAAAGTAATTCTGGTGTATTAATTTTATTTGTATTTTTATAATATGCAGTATGATTACCAACAATCATATGAACACGTATACCACGTTCTGCTAACTTATCATAATAGTGTTTCTTAATACGATGCCATGCAGCAAGATCAATATTTTTTCTATTATCGAACGTATCACCGAGATCAATAATATTTTTTATTTTATACTTATCTAAAGAAGGAAAGAATACATTATCATAAAATTTTAAGAAATAATCCCAGAACACTTGAGAGTTTTTTCTCCCATCAAGATGTTGATCAGTAATAAGGGCAATGGTCATCGATTAACTTTAATTTCAAGGGACTCTTTAATACTATTCATCGTAGAAGAATCATATCCTAACACCGAACTATCTGCGCTAAACACTTCATCAAATCCAGACTTCTCTAGGATTCGTGTTTTAATATCTAATTGTTTTTTCTCTCTCTGTATTCTACGTAAGAATGCAAAGTAAATAATTTGAGTAAAATAAGCAAATGGATTAGAAGATTTTTCTGGATCAAAATTATCAATGTATTGTAAACAGTTTTCAATACCGTCACAAATCATATCATCTTTGAACATATAGTTAACAAAGTTTGGTCTGTATGATAGGTGTGTTGCAATCTTTAAAAAACATTCTCCAATGTATTCTGGTACTCTTGGTCTTGTTTCACCTGATTCTTTTGCCTTAATGACTTTGTTTCTATAAACTGTAATAGCTTCTAAAAATTCTTTATTGTTTACATAATGTTCTTTTTTCTTCATGGTACATGTCAGCTATTAGCTTTCGTAATTGTTAGTAGTATACCACATTATCAAAGACTTGACAAGTGGTTAAAATGTCTGTATAATAACTCTGCTAAGGTTCAGAGAACAACTTAGCTATCTTTAAAGATCTTCTCTAAGCTATCTCTTGCATCATTTACTTTATTTTTAAATCCCATCTCTTCATTAAGATCTAATTTACTTGTATCTTCTTGAAAGAAATATTTACGTAATGTTCTATTGTATATCTTTTCTATTCTATCATCTGCTTCATAGATAGTTATTGTTTTTTCTTTCTCTACAAATAGAATTTCTTCTCTAGAGAATTTAACCCATGGTCTCAAATCTATCTTTACCATTTCACCAGCTGGTGTTTCAATAATAGTTTCTTCTACACTAAATGGATTCTCAATAACAAATCCATTCTCTTCTTCACATACTAATACTCTACCAATAATTTCTTCACCACTAACTAACTTTAGCATTCCGATAAATTCTTGAATCATCATTCTTCCTTTCTCCTAAAATTGATTGGAATAATCTCATAATTAAAATTTTCTTGAGAGTAAGTTTTTACTCTTTCTACCATATGATTTAATGTATAGTTTCTTCTATCTCCTTTTGTGAAATCGTCTGCAATATCAAATAATGTTGCTATTTCTTTTTGATTGCTTTTACGAAGAGCTCTTCCTATTGATTGTAAATTTCTTATTCTTGATTTACTAGGACTGGCAAATACAATGTTATGTAATTTTTTAATATTAATGCCAGTAGAGAATGTTCCATATGAAGCAATAATTATAGCATCATCTTGGGTCTCTGTAATTTGTCTAACCTCTTCTCTATCCTCAGTATCTACACCACCATGGACAAAGAATACCTTTCTATTCTCTGATACACTGCTATTTATCATATCGTAAAGTACTTGACCATGCTTCTCTACATATGCAAATAAGATAAGAGTATTACCAGTTTGATTTAATGTAAGTTTTTTAATAAATTTATTTCTCTTATCCATAGTACAGATATGATCCATCTCATCTTGATATGAATCAAATAATAATTCTGGATGTTGTAATAATAAAATATTAATTTTTAATGCTGATAGATGACCTTTATCAATTAGTTGTTTTGTCTTAATAACTTTATTGACTGGTCCAAACAATCCCTCCAATACAAGTTGGTTTGTACTTGATCCATCTAGAGTTCCAGTAAATCCAATACGATGTTTACAATTATGTAACTTGGTCATAATATTGATTAGAGATTTTGCTTTAAATAAATGTGCTTCATCTCCAATAATACAATCAAATTGTTCAAAATAACTTTTAGGTAATTTATATATTGATTGCCAAGTTGTTACTACTACTTGTTTATTAGTTTGTTTATCTTTACCGGCATAAATTTTATGACAGTTATCTTCAGAAGACCAACCATACGTATCAAAGTCACCACACATCTGTTCAACTAATGATGTAGTAGGTACAACAATTAATATTCTATCTCCTCTATTTGCAAAAAATCTAGTAATAGAATAAATCATTAATGACTTACCCGATGCAGTTGGAGATAATAATAACCTACGATTATATTTTAATGCCTGAAAAATAGCATAGTATTGATAGTCTCTTACCTTGAAAGGTATATTTAAACTCTTAACAAAATCTACTATACCATTAACTGATATTAAATCATTGGTTTCTTGTGGTAAACCATAATATTCATTATCTTTGTTTTCGTAACTATACTCTCTGGAATCTAACCATTCAACTAGGTAGTCATACAAACCACAGTATATTTTTCCATCAGCTGGACTGAACAATTTAATTGTACCATCCCACAATCTTTTTTTATATTGAGGCATGAACTTTGCATTTGGAACTTCAAATGTAAAATACTCCGACAGTTCATATTTAATATGCGGTTCACACTCAACAGTTAAATATACTTCATTTTTCTTTTGAATAACTACATCAGTCATTAAATACTACCTTGCATAAATTTTTGCCAGTCAATACTATTCTTGATTTGAAATCCTCTGTTGTTTAAACATTGGAGAACTTTTTCAAGAAAAAACATAATCTCTTCATAATAATTTATGCGAGTTTGTAGAAGCTGTAATTCAGGATCAGAATCCATATACAATCCTAGGTCTGACTTCAGTACTTTTAAGTCAAACGGTTTTTCTTGGTACACACTTGGTTCTGATTTACCTGTGTAATACTCAAACTTATCTCTGAGTAGAGATTTATATTCATGGTCCTTTTTTATTTTTAACAACCTAACATCAGACAAGTAATTTAAATACTTGCTGTGTAGTTGGGGAATTTTAATTGATTCTTCGTCTAGTAGATCTTGTTCAATTTTTGAGTCTTCAGCCCATTGGGATTTAATGTCGTCAAGTGTTATCATATAAAATCAATCAGTATCTTATCTAGGCTAACTTACATCCTTTATATCATAGATAGTATATTTAAATGTAGCATCTACAGCAAAATACTCAGTGTCTGTATATGTAGCATCAAAATTTAATCCTCCCAAAGATACTGGAAATAAATCTTTGAAATAAATTTCAAATTTTCTATTAAAATTACTATCTAATACAAATATTTGACCATCACTATATTGTTTTTCTTGATAAGAATCTCCATCAGAATAATCGGTCCAGTCTTTTTCTCCTTCTGGATGTCCTAGATATCTAATCCAATTATGAATAGATTTATAGTTTACTAGTTTTTCATCTACTAAAAATCTTATAGAAAGATCATCATAGTTAACTTCATCTCCTGGTTCTGGAATCGCATTAAACCTAGTTGCTTGCATAGCAACGGATAAATTTACTGAAGGTATATTAGCAGATTGACAGTAGAAAGATACTCCAGGCAATTTTTTTAAATTAAACTGAAATCCTATTCCAGAAAGAAAGTTGGAAGGACAGTTTGGATTGTCAGCAAAATATGCCATAATGTTTTAGAATTATTTATAAAAAAAGAGGGCCCCTTTGGGACCCTCCGAAAGAATGTGAAAAACGAATCACATAAGGTTGAGAACGCGAGTACGTCTGTAGTAGACGTTTGCGTTTGCAGTCAATGCAGCGCTTGACTGAGTGGTTCCACGGGAGAATGGGTTCGCGACCATGCCGTAGCGAGTCTTGAAACCAATCTTTGGTTGGAATGTGTCCTGACCGATGGAACGGACCATCTGGAGAGGAACGTATGGGCAGTAGAAGAGACCTGCATCATATGCAGAAGTACCCTTATAACCCATGACGTAGAAGTGATCGTCTGCAATGTTAGCAGAGTAAGGATCAACATAGACCTTAATACGACCGTTAAGTGTACCAACTAGAGTTGACTCGGTGTCATCAACACCTGCCAAACCGTTGTTACCACCTAGAGCAGGTGCGTAATCAAGAACGCCTGCCATACCTAGAGCACTTGCAACGTCTGCAGAACAGACGATGAAGTTACCCTTCCCGCGACGAGTCTCTTGACCGATCGCGTTAGCATCTCTTTCAATCTGGTAGATAAGTCCTTTGAACTTCTCTGCCATCCAACGACCGTTGGAGTCAACGTCTAGGTCGAATGAACCTGCGTTAGCAACGTTGTTCTGAGCACCTGGTTTTGCAGTTACGTAGATTGTACGTACAACTTCACGGTTGATTTCAGCAAGAACTTCAGCAGAAAGAATGTTAGCAAGTTCTGCTTCAGCGTCAAGACCATGGATCGCCTTAAGGTCTTGAGCGAGTTCTAGTGAATACTCAGCTTTCAGAGCGCGACCTTTTGCTTCAACAGCAACTTTCTCAATCGAGAATGACATCTCGCGGAAAGCGGTTCCTGAAGAAGATCCAAGTGCTTCCTGAGTCGCGGTGTTCATACCACCGACAGCGGCATAGTTACCAGGTGAAGAAGCGTTAAGAACTGAAGGGTTGGTTTCAGCTTCGCCAGTTGCGGCAGAATATGCACCGTCATCAGCAGAGAATCCAGTTGGAGTCTCGTTGTAGAATGCTTCGTTAGTGAATACGTTAGGGGTCGCACCGTTACCATCGCGGTCAGTACCACGTTGTGAACGCATTGCGAAGATAAGTCCAGTAGGACCAGACATTGGTTGGACACCGCAGATGTCATATGCCATCAACTTAGGCATTGAACGGCGGATCAAGCTGATTAGAACAGGATCGAAACCAGCAACAGGTGGGTTAGCACCTGAACCTGAAAAACCACCAGTACCAGCAGAGTTGGTTGGAGTCTCAGTAAGCATTCCACGCTCTTCTTGCATGAAACGTTCTTGGTTTTCTAGAAGAACAGCGGTAACTGCGCGTCTATGATTGTCTTTGATGTTATCAAGACCGGTGTGCTCGAGTACGGGAGCCCACTTCTCTTGAAGGTTTTCTGAATTATACATTTGGGAATTTCTCCTAGTTGTTTGTTATGTTAGGAATCTGAATTATTTATAGAAAACTCAGTTAGACCATTTAGAAAGGGCGGCGGCATATGCAGCCATAGGACCTTCAGCTGAGATAACCTGAGCTTCTGTTACAAGATCTTCAGAAGATGAAGCTTGTGTTCTAGGAAAATAGTTTTCCTTGATCGTCACGATCTTTTCACGATAAGATTCTTCACTAACGAACTCAACACCTTCTGCGAGAGAGGCAAGCTTTTCTCTTTGTGTCTGAGCAAGACCTTCGGAAATTTCTGCAATTGCTCCATTTCTAATATAAGTTCCGAGGGTCGCATTAAGACCAACGTTTGTTTCGATTTGCTCGTTGAGTTTCTCTTCCATTTCATCTAATTTCTCGGACATTTCTCCGAGAACGTCATACTTATCTTCAGGGATATCGACATAATGTTGTTCAAAGAGTCCCTTGAGACCAAGGATAAACTCTTCACTCAATTCACTGCGGAGACCAGTGTCAACCGCAAGTTGATTTTCCTTGACCCATTGTTCTGCAACGTAGTCAAGATGTGATTCAACTCTAGTTTCTACTGACTCTTTGACTTCAGCAACTTCTTGCTGAAGTTTTTCTTCAAAAGTCTTTTGAATTTTTTCTACTTCTTCAACAACCTTCGCTTTAACAGCGGCTTCAAAAATGGTTGCTGCTTTAAATTTAAACTCGTCGGAGAATTCTTCTCCTTGTAGAAGTGCTTCGACATCTTGTGTGACATCGATTGAAATTTCTTCTACTTCTTCGGTCTCTTCCTTGACGCCTGATTGTCCAGGTGCGGAACCATCAATGGTTGGCATTGGATCTGGTGTACCACCAGTCTTGTTAACCACGTTAGAAACTTTCGATGCTTTCGCAGAAACTTTCTTACCTGGTGTTTCTTCAGTACCTGGTGAAGGCTTAGTTAATGGACCACCAAGATCTTCAGCAGAACCAGTCTGACCTGGTACAGTGTTGTCAATCTTTGGCATAGGATCGCCGGCTTTTGCGTTAGCAGTCACCGAAGATTCTTCTAATTCAATATTTTTGTCGGACATGGTTTCTCCTCGAAGAAAATGGTATTTTCTAATAATATTTATGAAATTTTTAAGTTACAGAGAAAGCTTTCAAACATTTTTAACTTTCTTTCTGTCAAGTCATTCCTTGAAGAAGACTCGATATGGTGTTTGGCCTTTTCGAGTGCTGACTGTTGCCAGATTCCATTGTCCCAAACCCACTCTGCTCCTTCCATAATACCCTCAACAAAAGCATCAGGCGCGGAAGGATCTGCTACAATATCTGCAGCAGTAGAGAGCATAAAATCATCTTTAACGATATTAGTATCACCTCTCTTCTCAATGGACCCAAGTCCTCTAGAAGATACACCTAGTTTTACTCCTTCGTCTAACAAATTCTTCGCGATTTTACCCATTGGGGTTTCTAGAAGTTTTGCTTTACCGATAAAGTTTTTTCCTTCGGCACGTAATGATACGATTTTATGTGATACTCGATCTAAATTGATGGTTGGACCATCAGGATGACCGAGTTCACCCAAGGCCCTACCTCGTTGAATGTAGTTTTCATTATACTTTGACACCTCACGGTCTAGAGTATCGAAAGGATACATTCTACCATTACGATTTCTAATGTCAGATTGGAGAAATACTCCCTCAATAAAATGACTTTTTTTACCGTTAGCATCTTCAGTAACAAACTGAACGTCTACAATTTCTTCGGAGATAAGTTTCATTGTTCTGGTGTTTCCTCGGTTTCTTGTTTTTCAGGTTCTTCACTATTAGCAGAAGCCTCAGGAGTTTCATCTGCAATGTTAGTTTCTGTGTCCTGCGTATTTGTAGCATCAGGATCAAAAAACTGTTTCGCAATTTCTACTTTGCGAGTCTGCAATTGTTCAGAACTTTTTCCGTAAAGAGCATCATAAATTTTTTCATTGGCATTAAAATTATCTTTGCTTAGAATAGCATCAACAATTTCTTTTGATACAGTAGTCATAATAATACTTAACCTACTCTTTTATTTATCAAATGTTTCCTTTATTATAATCAGAAGATGATATTGCTGCAGCAAAAGCACTGTCTAAGTCACTTCCGCCGGCACCATTTTCCGCACCACCTTCTGATGGAGGAAGTTGACCACCCATCTCATCACCCATCATTGCCATAGGATCCTGAATAATTCCGAGTGATTTTTCTTTCTCTATTTGAATATCCATCTCTTCAATTTCTTCATCAGTAAAGTGAAGAACTTGCTTACGAACATAATCAGCAGAAAAATATTTTCCAAGATAAGGTTCCATCAAACCAACAGTATTTAATCTTTCTGTTAAAAGTTCATTATCTTTTAGTTCTGTAAAATGATTATCAAAAATAAAATCATATTGAATATTTTCTTTCAAATCTTCCCAATCCTCTAGGGTCATAATACCCTTAAGAACTAGTTGAGTTTTTAGAAGATCATGAAAGAGTTCTGAGAACTTTTTGCGGAGACGACCAACAAATTTAGCAAACTTAAGTTCGTCTCTTGTAATCTCATTTGATCTTCCAATAGTGAAAGACGATTCTTGTTCGAGTCTTGAAAGAGGAATATTCAAAGACTTATAAAGTTTTTTCTGAAAATACTTAACGTCTTCTAGTTCACCTAAATTCTGTCCACCAGGTAGTGTAGTAATCTCAGTACCACGACCACCTTCGCGACGAGGCAACCAAAAATCCTCAAGCATACTCATGTGCTTACGATCATCACGAACTTCACCAGTATTTGAATCGTATACCAACTTATTACGATAACGGTTCATAACCTCTTTTAGGTATTGTTCCGCTTTCATCTTAGGTAGATTTCCAACATCAATATAGAAAATACGACGTTCTGGAGCACGCGACAATCTATAGATAACGAGACTATCCTCAATCATACGGAGTTGATTGACAGATTTAATTGCTTTGTGTAGGAATGATAAAACAGTGTTCCTGTTATGATCCATCAAACCAGAACTTACAGCACATATCGCATCATCAGCAATCTTTAGTCCTTTTGCTTGAGTTGCTTTATATCCATGGGGAAAGTACATATAATATTCAAGTACTTCACCATAATCAAATTTTTCTCCTGCAGGTCCTCTTTCTACATCTGCAAGAGTTTCTTTTTTCTTTACAACTTCTCTTACTTTTTTAATTTTTAGTGCATCAATATATCTTAATTCTTTGATTCCTTCTTTAGGATTTTCAAAGTCAATCATTTTATGATAGTGCATTCTACCATCAATATACCATCGACGGAAAATGTTATGACACTTCTTATCAAAATCCAATAACTTAAGAATAAGTTTAAATTCTTCTCTAATCTGTTTCTTGATTTTATCACCAACTTCTAGGTTAGACAGCTCAATATTTACAGGAGCAAAATCTAGGTCACTACTAATAGATTCATTGATGATGTCATCAATAGCACTATCGCACTCTGGGTGAAGAGCAATTTCTCTGTACTTTTTAATTAACTCAAAATCATTATTATTTTTGGGGATACCATCAAGGTCTACATACTGACCAAAGTAGGCACCAGCCGCAACTGTGGAGGTGCCTTCATCATTATTTGGAGGAGCGGGTGAATAAAGTTTTTCTTTCTTCTTGCGCTCCTCAATTGAGAACCCAAATAACTGAGTCATAGTATAAAGTCTAATCTTTCTCTATTATTTATCAAACCCCAGTATCGAGGCTTGCCTTAGAGACTTCATAGTAGTTATACTGGAATTCTACTGTGAATTCTTCAATCTGATCATTCGACTCATAAGAGAGATCGATTGCAGAAAGTGAAGAAGGCCAAGCATCGTAGAATTTATATCCGCGAATAACTTCCATTCCATCACGACCCTGAGAATTCATTGACTGAGGGGTTTTATTTGGTTTCTGTTGGTCTCTACCTAGTTGGAAGACTTCAAGGTCAACACAATAACCAGGATTATCATCACCGTAACCAAGTTGTGATACGTTTTCAGTTAGTGCATTAATACCTCTAGACCAGGTTTCAAATGCTTTGCGGATACCGAATTGACCGTCATTTACAACGGTAACAGACCATGGTTCAAATGTTCTGTCTCCAGCAACCTTAAGCATTCTACCTCTGAAAGGAACATCGATTGTTCCGATCGTTGATGCAGGTAATTGAGCAGTCTTCACAAGGAATTCTGCTCTTTCGGTAATAACGTTTGATGAATCTACTGATTCAATATCAGTGATCGTATTTAGCGTTGTTGGGAAGTTTAGACGAACCAAGAACAGATTGGGTCTTGCGCCGCCATTGATGAGTTTAGTCTTAAACTCCGAAATACCTCTTGCCATTTTTCTTTATCTCCTAGTGTAATTTAGCGAAAGAGAACGAATTAGTTTGTAAGTTCGTTGAACGAAACACCAGTTCTAGTGGCGACAAACGTGATAGTAATATAGTTAATTGTACGAGCTGGTTTGATGAAGATTTCAGCAACTAACTCATTTCTGTCAATAACATCTGGAGTGTTGTTTGTACTATCACAAACAACTAGGAAATCATAGATACCTCTTCTACCTTGTACACCTCTTAAATAAGGTTCGATAGCAGATCTGAATCCAGATCTTGTAAGTTCATCATTGATCTCAAATAGTTGATACTTAGAGAAGTTTGCAATATTCTTCTCAAGTTCAATAAAGAGACGACGAACATTGATTCTATCAAATGCAGAGGGCGATGCAAGACCAGTTTTGTCTCCAAAGAGAACTATACCTTGACCAGGGAATGAAACAATTGGATTGATTCTGTCTGTGTAAAGTCTATCTCTTTCTGCTTGTTTTGGACTGTAAGCAAGTTTAGTTGCATTACGGATCTGTCCTCTATTATATCCAGCAGGTGAGAACCAAGTTTCTGAATTGTTGGTTGTAGAAACACAAAGACCAGCAACGTCTGCAGCACAAGGCACGTAACGATAAACATCATTGTACTTATCGTAGATATACTTATATCCAGAGTCAAACATAGCATAGGATGTACTTGGTAACGTTCTGAAGAACGCGATGATGTCATCAGTCTTTTTAGATGTGGTGTTGGAGTTAACAACATCAGATTTTTCTGGTGAAGCAACAACCACACAATCTCTTCTCTTTTCTGCGATTGCAATCAATCTAGCAACTACTGTAGTTGAGATATGACCAGGAACCAAGAAATCAACATCACCAAATAGTTCTGGATCCTCTACTAAATCATAACCAGAAACTAGACCGGCTCTAACTGATGCAATAGCAGCAGAGTCTACATAACTATAATCATCACCATCTGCGAGTGAAAGAGTACCAACTGAATCATCAGTTGTTCCAGTACCGGAACCAGTACCATCAAAATCGAATAACTTAAATGTAGCACTTTGAAGAGCTGCACCAATTTCTGCCGCAGTACCAACCTGACCAGCTAATGCAAGTTGTTCGCCAGAAGTAATAAATATACTATCTCCAGGATAAATATATTCTGACTGATCTTTAACTACTGTTTTGTAGTATGTAGTAGATCCTTCTGCACTTTTTGCATCAGATGCTTTAGAAACAAATGTCAATGTTTCTAGTACACTACCAGGAGTACCAGAAACAGTACCATTAACATCTACAACAGCAATATGAAATTCATCATACTTAGCACCTTTTGTAACTGCAGAAGCAGATGTTCCTGGTTGTGGTGCGATAGAAGACCATTTTCTATTTGTTCCATACTCTAGTGTACCGTATACATCATCGGATACAAGAGCAGATACCGTTGCAAGAGCAGCGTTACTTGCATCAACTAATGATTCATTACCAGTTAGTCTTTTAGTGGTATCCCATAGAGTTACTTGAATAGTATCTACGTCTACTACTTTGTAAACGTTACCTTTATAAGTTTTACTACCAGATACCCACTGGAAATAAGTTCCTGCTGTTAAACCATGACCGGTTGCAGTTACTTGTTGATCAGCGCCATGGTCAACGACAACAACCTTAACGGCATTGTTAAATGATCCAGCAGTTCTTGCTGCCCAAGTATAATCCTTGGTTGTAGTTGAATCGAAATCGTCCTTGTTCTTAATTACCAGACTAGTGGAAGAAGTTCCATCTAGTTTGATATTAGCATTGTTAAGACCAAGATCTGTAGCGCCAGTAGGTCTAATTACAGCAACGACTGCACCATATTGAATTAGGGTTGCAGCTGCAAACCATGACTCGTAATTATAGTTATTTGGTTTACCAAAAATTTCTACAAGTTCTCTTTCACTAGAAACGTAAGTTACTTGATCCGTAGGACCACGTTCTGCGTCGATAGCAACAACACCAATATTTTGATCAGCTACTTGAACGGTAGCTGTAAAATCTATTTCCTTAATGAGTACTCCAGGTGAAGCTAATGTCATTTTCTATACCTCTATGAGATTTTTTTCTCAAAACTATTTATTTATATCGATTCTTTGGTGGGGAAACAATGCATGAACATGCTACTAGTCTAGACTACCAGTCTGGATATACATCTTTTATTCTTGGAACTGACCAATATGGTATGTCTGGGTTATCCTTTCTAGTTTTAGTTACTCTTTTCTTTGTACACTCCTTACACTCATAAGAATACGATGATGGTATATCACCTCTATCTTTTCGTGTAAGATAAAAACCATCCATTAGGTCCTTTACTTTATTACAAGTTCTACATCTTCTTTGTTGAAATAATAAATGTTCCAGGGAAATTTCTTCATCTAAATCCATCACTTATACTCCCACATATAAGACATGTCTCCATACTCACTTGCTCTATTCCAAGTATCACCCTGTTCATCTACAAAACTATCTTCTTCGTTACCGTTTAATATAAAACCAAATGGTGCCATATCTTCTTCAATAGATTCTCTTTGATCTTCAAAAATTCTTTTTCTAACATCATCAGAAGTAAGTTCTCTAAAATACTCTTGCACAGACAACCATGCGAAAATAACAAGACACATAGCAAGGTCATCATTACATCCCTCTTCTGCTTCAAATGATTGTTTCTTTTGAATAAAAGTTGTCATCTCAGCAATAATTTCATAATCACTAATCAATAATTTATCATCTTCAATAAGTGCTTTTAAGTTTGAACATCCAGTTTTTTTGACTGTGGAAGTCATCTTAATACCTAACTGTGATTTATGAGAGAACCCTTGACCAACAATCTGTCCAGCTCTTCCTCTCATTGCACACATAAGAAGATTATCATATTCAAGATCAAATTGCATGATGTCTGCAACCTGTCCACCAATGTCATTTACTTCACATAAAACAAATGCATGATTATAACTCATCGCAACTGGATGTATGATATTGGGAAATAACAGTGGTTTTATATTATTGTTTTTATATTTTGCAACTACTTTATATGGAATAGTTGTAATATCTACTACTACAAATGCTGAATAGTCATTACTGACACCTCTAGACACATCAACTGTCATTACATATTCATGTTCTGGAATGGGTAACTCATATACATCTAAACCATTTTTTCTTTCTAATGGATCTTCATACACCATCATCCTTAATTTAGATGCGGCAATCAATGTATCAACAGATCCCAAGAACTCACACTCAAATTCTTGTGTAAACTGACGTTGCGATGTGTTAGCAATCGTCTGCTCCTTCCACACAGCGTCTCTACCGGGTACTTGAGACCAATGTACTTCTGTAGTTGTATATTCGTTCTTACCCCTCTCAGCGTCATGCCAGAGTTTATAGAACATGTTCATCCCATTTGGAGTAGAGATGATAATAACTTTGGTAGACTTACCAGAAGAGATAGTAGGATATACAGAACTAAAAAATTGTTCTGCAATATGATTTGGAACGAACGCAAATTCGTCCAGGAAAATAATATTAAATGACATACCTCGAACAGCAGAACTAGAGGTTGATGCTGCAAGAATCTTAGATCCGTTCTCTAGTTCTACATTACCCTTGTTCCACGCAAGGATACCATGTTGCATCCATCGCGGTAGATTCTCGTATGCTAATTGCAAACGAGATAATAGTTCTCTTGAAGTTGATGCTTTGTTAGCAAGAATACCAATATTTACATTGTCATTAAATATGATATAATGAAGCAAGTAAGAAACAACAGTAGTAGACTTACCAGTCTGCCTGGGTAATTTTGCAATGTTAAATCTATTCTTATGAAAACAACGTACCATTTCCTCTTGGAAATCGTACATACTAAATGGCACCAGACCTTCGTCTAGTGAAACAATTTTAATATAGTTTCTAGCAAAATATACCGGATCTCCTTTACATTTAATAAACTCCTGAACCTGGTCAGGAGTAAACTCTATTGGAGTGTTTGCTTTTTTTAAATTGGGATTACCAAGATATACGCTATCAGTCACACATCATACTACAACTATTATTATTTAGAGATCACTAAATTTATCTCTTAATTCTTCCATATTTTTTTTCTTTTCTGAAAATACCCCATCAATGAAACCAGAACGGTACTCCCATGTTTGTCCACCGTCTTTACCTTTCATTGGATTGATACATTGATCATTACCAAGTTTATTACAAACTAAACCAGCTAGATCCATCTCACTTGAAGTGCCAATATTCCCAGTTCCTCTCCAAACATGCTGACCATTAATCCAGGTAGCGCCACATTTTTCACATTCCTTCCTTTGTAATTTAAGGTCGGATACTTGTTTATCGTTTTCCATTAAAGTTCCTATGGTAAATGGTATAATGTATTATACCAAACTATTTAACATAGTCAGTATTTTTTAATACTTACGTTAGATTATGCAGACACAACGTTATTGTCTTTATCTCGCCTTTGATATGCTGAGGGGGTTCTAGTGGTGTTGTTAGAATTTCTTGCTTGGTATGTACCAGGTGTTCTAGTAGTGTTGTTAGATTTTCTTGCTTGATAATTGCCGTTAAAATCTTTCCACTGTCTTTGAGTCCAACCTTCATTCCCATCAAAGTGTGTGACAGTTGTTGATGTTGGTTGTGGATCGTCAGCAGTATTATCTTTGTCGTTTCTTACATAGTTTGTGTTAGCCATATCAGCAATTCCAAGCTCTTAGTGATTTGTTGATTCTGCTATCTGGATCAGATGCAGTTTTCTTTGAAGTTAATTTCTTCTTCATACCTTTCATTCTAGCACAAAAGGATGACCTACGGGGATTTCCAACCTTCTTGCTTGGTGCTTTAAGGTCAGATCCTGGATTTTCCTTTTCATATGATTTTCTTCCTTTTTCATTGAGACCGCCGGACTTGTTTTTCCCTGACTTTTTTGTCCATGCTGCCCCTTCTGAGTATTGGGCATTTTCTTGTTTAGCAGTCCTCGCCGCTTTCTGGAAAGCATCCTTAGCGGGGTAGTCCTTACTACCTGACTTCGCTGGTGCTTCTCCTCTCTTTCGCTTAGCGTGAATGTTCGCATACAAACCACGCTTAGCTTCAGCTAATTCTTTAAACTCTCTAAAATATTTCATCATCAATGGCGAGGGTTTACCATATTATTTATCATTTCCCATCTGTTTTAACATCTTTTGTAGTTCTGAAGTACTACCAACAAACATCGCATTATTTGTAACTGTTGTTGGACCTTTCTTGTCTTCATCAAGGTCTTTCATTTTCTTCTGTAGATCTACCAGTTTATCTGATATATCAGCAACGTTTTTAATGAGGTTGCCTGCGACCTCATACGCTCTAGGATGGTCCGAATTCTGTGCTACGTCTAAAATACCATTAATAGCTTCTTGACCCTTCTCTATGAGGTTATAGAGTTGTCCTCTAGTATACTCATAATCATTGGTGACATCTTTATCAGTTTTTATTTTTTTAATATCAACAACTGTTTCCTCTGCTTTTTCTATTGCAGATTCTACGTTAAATGTTTTATCTAAATTTCCAAATGTGTCAGCCATATCAATAATCAGTCCAAGTTTCATTAAATCCGAAGTTATCGTCTGGTTCTACAAACGCATCATCTAATGTATTTACAACAGAGAATGATTGTAATCCAGTACCAATAGAAGTTATATCTAAAGCATATCCACGAGTAGCATTATATTTTGTTCCAGCAACTCTAAAGTTATCATTATCAATTTTAATAATATAATATTCATTTCCATCAACTAGTCCACCAGGTGGCGTTCCACTAGTTGCAACTCTCAATGTAACGAAATCATTAGTTACATATCCGTGATTTGCTAATGTAAATGTATTACTATTAATATTGATAGAAGTAACTGCAGTACCGTCATTATTATAATCTTCAGTTGCTTTTGGTGTAGCACTGTATCTTACATATCTAGCACCAGCATCGATCGCAGCACCAATATCAACGTTAACAGTTCTAATAACATCAGATGTAGCAACAGGACCGTATAGATAAGTTTTAGCAGTAAACGTAAGTGTATGAATTAGTGATCTTCTTGTTCTAAAATCACCTTCATAATCATCTTGCATACCCACACTATTTAAAATAATCGGTACGTCTTTGGTTTCTTTTGTTAACTCTACCAGTTTAATACTTATATTAAACATAGGTTGAAAATATGGCAAAATTTGTTCTAAAATTTGAACAGAATCATTATTGTTTTTACTAATAATATTTAATTCAAAATCTAAATTATATGGAACTGGAGAATACTGTTTATATACTGCATCAGTTGTATCAGTTTTAGGAGAAGTGCAAATTTGTATTGGACTTAACTTTCTAGATGGATCATATGTAATACCTTGCATCTCAAATGCAATTCTAGGTAAAGTAATTTGAGTTTCTGAACGACCATCTAGTTGTGGTTCAGCCTCAATTCGAGCTAAAAACTTTTCTCTCGGACCATATGAGAGTGGAATTTTTTGAGTTTGGATAACATTGCCAGAACTATCAGTTCGCCTCAATTCAATATTATTGAATAGAGTTCCAAATCCTACAATTGTTTTACGTATAATTTCGTGATAAAAATGTGTTCCTAACATTAAAAGACTCCTTGATTACCATATTCTCCGAAAGGATTGCCCTCGGTCCAGTCTATAATACTGTCTCCTTCAGTTTCAAAGAATAGATTCTCTGCTTCAGGATCGTTTTCATTCTCAATAGAACTAAACGTATTTATCGTCCATTCAGCTCCACTAGTTAAACCTATTAAACTATCATTATCAGTAAATTTACCGACAATATCAGTTACTTCTAATTCTTTATTTGTAGTATCAAATCTTACCACTTTAGCAGTTGATTCATTTAGTGGTGATTGTATAATTACAGTTGGATCTGAAGTATATCCAGAACCTGTATCTGTTAAGATAATACCAGAAACTTGTCCAGTAGAATTTAAAGTTGCTGTTGCAGTAGCTCCAGATCCACCGCCACCGCTTATAGTTACAGTGGGAACGTAGGTATATTTATTACCATTATCATATAAAGTTATTGATGAAACTGTATTTAATGTTCTAGATGCAACTGCTTTTGCAGTATTTACCTGTGATTTAACTATTTCACCTGTCTCAAAATTACCCTTTGATGCAATCAAAGCAGTCACTGCAGCACCAGTTCCATTTCCAACTATACTAATTGGTGGGGCTGTTGTATATCCTAATCCTGGTTCTGTGACATTTACAGAAGTTACTACACCACTTGTAAGACTTACTGTAGCAGTTGCCCCAGTACCAGTTCCACCTATTGTTGCTGTAGTTCCCGATCCATATCCACTACCACCGGATGTAACAATAAAATCTTTGATGCCATCTGTAATTTTGAACGTTGTAGTGTAACCAGTAATTCTTGCAAGATTATCAATTTCTG
>Ga0055584_100001494_pt1 | contig 22963 bp, 24 predicted proteins | sample OSDHelmetaG_FD_58716 | JGI IMG/M metagenome (GOLD analysis project Ga0055584, IMG submission 58716) | Pelagic marine sediment microbial communities from the LTER site Helgoland, North Sea, for post-phytoplankton bloom and carbon turnover... | ecosystem: Environmental > Aquatic > Marine >...
TCCTTTTCCAACCGTTTTATTCAAACTAATTTCAGAAAACAAGTCTAAAGGAGTGATCACCCCGAAGGTGTGATTGTATCGAGCACAACTTCAATGAGCTCATGTGCTATTGATCTGATTTTCCAATAAACAAATTCCCAATCCCCAATCAACTAATCACCGCTGCGAAGCAGCCAGTAGCCAGTAGCCAACAGCTAGCCGCCAGAGCCAACTATAAACAATACCGGCCTGCTTGGTGAGGCGTCGTTTTCGATGGGCGCGACTTGTAGATTGAGTAAATAGTTTCCGTCTTTCACATGATCTGGTACATAGATCAATTCGGTAATGGCGGCTTCCATTCTTGGCTTGGCGGGATAATTCCAAAATGCTTTGTGGGCCGCCAACGCGCCTCCATCCTCTTCCCGATCCACCGATGGAAGATCCAACAAGAAGTGTTCAACACCAATCTCTGCTAAATACCCCGCCGCACTTGCTTCGACGTAGGTAGGATTGGTATGGGAGTAATGCAGTGCCAGTTTGTTGTCGCTGTTTGGAAGGGTGCGCAAGATCACCGCTTCCGGCCTTTCATTTCCTATGGCAGAGACCATCTGCCCTTTGCTTACGATCAGGTCATCGCCTCGTTGTTCTGGCGTGATGGTGATCAGCAAGGCCTGGAACATCCAGCGCTGTAGGTATTGATTTACGCTATAGCATTCTGGTGCAATGTGGCCTACACATTCCGTATGCGTTCCGTTGCCGTGCGGGTTTAATTTGACGTTGCGGAAGTTCACCGAGCCGCCTTCTTTTATGGATCCAACCCAGTCTCCTATTCTAACCGGATCGATCTCAATAGGCCCCACGTACCATGCCGAGGTTGCCGCTGGGTCCGTGCGAAACGGAATAGAAATGTCGATGCCTTTGCTCCAGTCCATGCCAACAAGTTTGGCGAAAAGTAAGATTTCTCTGGTGATGTTGAGAATGGGAAATGTGAGGAGAGCGAATCACATGACCTATTGTTCAATCATCAATTCTCTGATAACAGCATCCGCCAGCAGCCACTTAGAGGGCTCAATCGAGAGTCTGCCTCGCTGATGTTGGAGTGCATCACCGAGCGGTCCTTGCAAAGAATCCGCCGATTGGAGAATGGCCTTGCCATGCGCGTCGGGTAGAAGACTTAAGTCAACTCCATCCGAACGCCGCAGGCCTGTCATGAGGAGTTCATTGCTGCGATCTCGGTCAGTGAGCACTTCTTCTTCCCAATAGCCTTCACCCTTTTCGAGCGCTCGAATGTATGCTGGATTATTGGAGACATTCCATCTCCTTTTATTCACTCCGTCAAAGGAATGGGCAGCGGGGCCTATTCCTAAATAAGCCTTACCCGACCAATAATTGCTGTTGTGAAGGGCGTGTTTTCCGCTCTTTCCAAAGTTGGATATTTCATAGTGCTCCCATCCACCGTCTTCTAGTTTTCCATGTAAGAAGAGGTATTCTCGTTCGATCGTATCATCTTCCTTCTCTGTGATTTTTCCCTTGGTCACCAAATGGTGCAATGCGGTTCGCTCTTCAACGGTTAAGCAATACGCGCTGATGTGATCGGGATTGAGCAGAATCGCCTTTTGAACGTTGCTCTGCCATTGCTCCATGGTCTGGCCTGGAATGCCGTAGATGAGGTCGATGGTCAAACTTTTGAATCCTGCTTCCCTTGCTGCGCGTATACACTCTTCAGCTTCAGCAGCATTGTGCGCGCGGTTCATCATTTGCAGATCACGCGCTAAGAAGCTTTGAATCCCAATGCTCAAGCGATCGATTCCCAGCGAACGCCAATGCTTAAGGTTTGCTTCGGTATGATCGTCCGGATTTGATTCTAGCGTGACTTCTTTGACTTGGGCAAGGTCAAAGGTTGCGTGCAGTTTTTCAAAAATGCTCGCGAGTTCTTCTTGGCTTAAGATCGATGGAGACCCTCCTCCAAAATACACGGATTCTACGGGTCCGCTGAGTTCTTCACTCCGTTGTTCAATTTCCTGAAGCAACGACCGAACGAGCTTACTGCGCAATGCTTGATTCGTAGAAAAATGAAAGTCGCAATAAGTGCACGCTTGCTTGCAAAAAGGAATATGGACGTAGATGCTGGACATCAATCCACCGTTGTCTTCAATTCGGATTGCAAAGCTTGATGAAGCATGCGGTTTTCAGTCACTGCAACACTGAGTCGAAGTGTGTTGAGCGTCTGCATCACGCTGGCAAATGATGCGTGATAGAAATGCATGACTTCCCACGAGTACACCATTCCATTCGAGGTTTGATCCTGAAAGCTGTACAAGGAATCAATCATGCTTTGCGTTTCTAGATTTTCTGTCAGGCCTTTCATGGCGGCAGCATACTCGGTTAGTTTTATGCGCAGTGAGAAGGCCGAATATTCGTCCTGGGTTGGACTGGCAGGGTCGTATCCAATAAGGATCTTGGTTGGGATATCGTAGTTGTCCTTCGCCCAAACGTCGTTCGCTGAAGCATAGGATTCTATACTGGGCGATTGTCCGAGGCAGCCAGTGATGATCAAGTTCTGAAGACGTTGAATGTAGTCTACCATTGCTGCAGAGTGCCGGGAGATCTCTGACCATTCCTTTGTCAATGAGTCGTTGGCATTAAATTGTGCGCGGAGCGCTTCATTGGATAGCATCATGGCTTCTTCACTCTGCTGAATCATCGCATCATTGTGTTCTATGGCCACGAGAAAGTCTCGACTCCAATTCAGTGCCCAGCCGAAAAATACTAGGGTCATAGCGAACATGAATCCGAGCATGCTCCAGCTTTGCTTGTACTCCTTCGCCTCCATCGCCCGTACAATCATGACGCCAATGGCGAATGCGAGCAACGTGTTTCCAACCACCATCATCATTCCGCCGCCTGGCCAATGTTGGATCTTGAAGAGCATTCCCAATAAGACAAAGACCCCCGTGACTCCAAGCACGATTCCTTCGATCATACCCAGTGTGGATGTGCGCTTGGTGATGCGATGAACGATGAACATCGGCATGAAAGCCATGACCAGAAGACTCACAGATAAGACAATGAGCAATCCGCCGCCCGGCCAATACTGAATTTTGAAGAGGCTCCCTATCAAAAGAGGAATCAAGCCTATGTACCCAATGATCCTTGTGGCTTTGTCCATGAAGTTTACTTTTTTAGGTTTAGCACGAAGATGCCCGAAATTTAGAAACAATCTATGTGGCATTTTGGGCCTGCTGAATACATTTGCAACTCTCGAATGAAAGCGCGTTCCGCCTCCATAGCCATAAGCCTTAAGTCAAAAATCACTGACTATGCTCAACTCACTAAGATGAGATTGGCATCGCTGGTGGTGTTTAGTGCTCTTACAGGCTATTTTTTCGCCGTCAGCTTTTCGGATGCGGTTTGGTTGGATATCCTGTTCCTTGTGGTCGGTGGCTTCATGGTGACAGGTTCTTCGAATGCGTTCAACCAAATCATTGAGCGAGATTTCGACAAATTGATGAAACGCACCGCAGAACGTCCTATTCCTGACGGACGCATGGAATCGGCGGAGGCATTCATGCTGGCTGGTATCCTTGGGATTACTGGCGTGGTGATTCTCTGGTTTGGACTTAACCCGCTTTCTGGATTGCTCGGCACGCTCGCGCTCATTCTTTATGTTGCGGTGTACACTCCACTCAAGCGGAAAGGACCTATTGCTGTTTTTGTAGGTGCTTTTCCTGGAGCTATTCCACCGATGCTAGGGTATGTGGCAGCCACCAATGACTTTGGTTTGATTCCGGGAGTGTTGTTTGCCACCCAGTTCATTTGGCAGTTTCCTCATTTCTGGGCGATTGCTTGGAAGGCAGATGATGACTACACGAAGGCGGGTTTCCGATTGATGCCGTCTGCATCTGGAAAAAGCACGACCTCTGCCTTTTACATTCTGATCTACACCATCTTCCTGATACCAATCAGTCTTTTCCCGATCATTTTTACCACGGTCTCTGCATTGGTGATGACGCTAGTGGCACTGGCAGGAATGGGGTTCACGTGGTATGCCATCCGGCTGTTTAACACTAAGTCGGATTCGGCCGCGCTTAAACTCATGTTTGCATCCTTTGTTTACTTACCAATTGTACAGTTGTTATACTTGATTTAAACGAAGATGGAAACATACATGACACCAGAAGAAGCAAGAGCCGTTAAGGCGAAAACAGCAAAACCAATGCTGTGGGTAGGGATCGTAGGAATCGTAATGCTCTTTGCGGGAATGACCAGCGCGTACATCGTGCGACAGGCGGAGGGAAATTGGCTTTATTTTGACTTACCAGACACTTTTTACAGCAGCACGGCTGTAATCATCGCCAGCAGCTTGACGATGGCGGCCGCTCAATTTGCGATCAAGAGAAATCAATTGAATCTATCCACGATCATGTTGTTGACCACCCTTGTGTTGGGTTTGGTCTTTGCTTGGCTCCAGTTTAAAGCATGGGGTGAATTGGTAGATGCTGGTGTCTATTTCGCGGGAAGAGAAAGCAACGCGTCAGGTTCTTTTCTGTACGCACTTTCTGGCCTTCACTTGGCGCACTTAGCGGGCGGATTGATCGCTTTGGTCTTCACTTCTGTGAAGTCAATTTTGAAAAAATATTCAGCAGATGATCACACAGGCATCGGGGTAGCTGGTACGTACTGGCATTTTCTTGATATCCTTTGGATTTACTTACTGCTATTTTTAGTCTTTATTCGTTAACATTGCATCCGAAATCCTACTAACATTTTTTAAACCCAATCATGGCAGGAGAAGCAACACAAGCTATTGACAAGGCGGAACTCTGGGGAGGAGGTCGCTCCCCATTCAGCGTGAGTTATGGTAAAATGATGATGTGGTTCTTCCTCATCTCAGATGCGCTCACATTCGGAGGATTCCTCTCCGCATTGGCATTTCAGCGTCACCACTTAGCTGATGCGTGGCCCATTACGGAAGAAATTTTCTTCCACTTTCCCTTAACGCATGCTCACTTGCCGCTGCTTTACGTGGCCTTGATGACGTTTATTCTCATCATCAGTTCTGTGACCATGGTGCTGGCTGTGGAAGCCGGGCATCGCATGGATAAGCGCGGTGTCGTGAAGTGGCTGGCATTTACCGTTGTAGGTGGAGCCATTTTCTTAGGCTCTCAAGCTTGGGAGTGGTATACCTTCATTTCTGGTCCTGATGGATTATGGTCGACCGCTGCAGATAATGCATCGCTGACTTCGAACCCTTATGGCCCTCAACTCTATGCAGATTTCTTCTTCTTCATCACTGGATTCCACGGTTCACACGTACTTTCTGGAGTGATCTTAAACTTGATTGTTTTGATCCGTGCGATTCAAGGATGGTATGACAAGCGTGGGCACTACGAAATGGTCGAGAAGGTTGGCCTTTACTGGCACTTCGTTGACCTCGTTTGGGTCTTCGTATTCACCTTCTTTTACTTGATCTAATCTTTATCAACCTATTCACGACATGGAAAGAGACGACATCATAGAATACTCACTTCACGCTCATCATAGCGAGGAAGAGGGCAAGAAGATCAGAAAGAACATCATGATGGTGACACTGATCCTCAGTGTGATCACGACGGTTGAAGTACTGGTTGGTGTGTATTGGAAAGATTGGTTCAGCAGCAGTGCCACGGCATGGGAAATCATTAAGTATTCCTATATCATCCTTACCTTGATTAAGGCAGGTTACATCGTGATGATTTTTATGCACTTGGGAGATGAGCGCAAGTCTTTGCGCAACGTGATCCTCATACCTTACGCCATTTTCATTCTCTACTTACTTTTCATCCTCTTGACAGAGTCTAACTTCATTTACACAGTGAAGCATCTCCTAGGATGGGTGTAATTTTAAGCACAACTCAACAAATCAGGCCTTTGAGTGTTATTCAAGGGCCTTTTTGATGACCGATTATGCGCAAGGGATTCTTTCTTCTTCTTATACTGCTATTCCCCTCGATCATCTATTTGCTGTTCTCGTTGGGGAAGCATAACGTGGAGAAAATTCGATCTTTCGGGACCTATAGCATAAATGTGGAGGGAGATACCGTTTACGCCCCGGTTCCGGACATGATCTTTATGGACCACAATGGAGCCGTAGTGCATTTCGATGACTTACGCGGGAAGCCTGTAGTGCTTGATCTTTTCAATTTTCCTTGCGATGACCCTTGCCGGAAAAAAGGTGTGACGCTCGTCAATTACCTGAACGAATTGCCAGAGCGAGAGAAATGGGTGGTGTTAAGCCTCTCCATGGAGCCAGGGGTTGACGCAGCTGAATTGCTTGCGATGGAGCAAGCTCATCTTCCAGAGATGACCAATTGGTATTTCGCGGCAGCCGAAGATGGAGAGGAGCTGGCGCAGTTCTTAGACTATGTCTATGTGCAGACGGGAAAGGTGAGGTCTTTAGAAGAATTGCCCGGAAAGGACTTCGCTTTGATTGACCAGCAAGGGGTGATCCGTGCTTATTTCGATTCTAGGATCTACAAGGAGAACCGTAAACTGGAAGACGCCGTCAAATTGCTTTTACAAGAACCATTTCTGACATGGAAGGAACAGGAAAAAAAATAGTGAGTTCGAATCGCTTCATTTACAGTTTAGCAGCTGCGCTGGCGGGGGCGGTCGGATTGATTTACGTAACGCCAAAATTTGTGGTAGAACAAGGAGCGCTTGATTTTCTACCTACCCTCAATGCTTCAATAAACGCTGCAGTAAGCCTTCTGCTGATTCTTGGAGTATTCTTCATCAAACAAGGAAACCGCAGGGCGCATCAATTCGCGATGACCTCCGCTATTGTGCTAAGTGCCTTGTTCTTAATAAGCTATGTGCTGTATCACACCACCCACGAGAGTACCTCATATGGGGGTGAAGGTTTGATTCGGTACGTGTACTTCTTCATTTTGTTGACGCACATTGTCTTGGCCATCGTCATCGTTCCTCTGGTGTTGATTTCCTTTAGCCGCGCCTTGTCTGAACGGTTCGATCAGCACAAAAAGATCGCTCGAATCACCTTTCCACTTTGGTTGTACGTTTCAATTACAGGAGTTGTGGTCTACTTGATGATCTCTCCTTTTTATTGAACTAGATGCATATTACCTTTGTTTTTACTTGGTTATGAAGCAACTCTTGATTTTTGCGTTTTTAATGCTCGTATTGGTATTCGCAGCGGATGCACAGTGCAGCATGTGCAGTGCAGTTGTGGAGTCTAGTCAAAAGACCGGTAGCGAATTTGCAGAAGGTCTAAACGGAGGGGTACTCTACTTGATGGGCATTCCCTATGCCTTGTTGGTCTTTATGGGTATACTTCTTTTTAGAAAACTCAACCGAGACAATACCGAAAGCGAAGCTTGAACGGTCGCATTGAAACGTTTATCACCGTTTAGTACCGCTCATCTCATTTCGATCGTTCGACTTTTATCCCTGCATACATTTGTACCATGAGGAATTTCCTTTTAGCGGTAGCCGTCCTGAGCATTTCGTGTAGCTTACCAGCGCAGCAGACGTTCACACTTCAGCAATGCGTTGAACAAGCCTGGGCGAATAATTTACAGATAAAGCAAAACGAGCTTTCCATTGAGGCCAATGAATCTCAGCTGCAAAGCTCTAAAGCAAATGTGTTTCCGAATGTGAATGGTTTCGCATCGCACAATTATAACTGGGGTCAGCGTATTGACCCCTTTACCAACCTGTTTGCTACAACACGCGTTCAGAGTAATTCTTTTGGCCTCTCTTCCAACGTAACCTTGTTCAATGGGCTGCAGAATTATCAAAACATCAAGTCACAAGAAGCGGGATTGGAATCGGTTAAGTACGATCTCGAGACCCAGAAAAACAACATTGCCTTGAGCGTTTCTGCTGCCTTTCTGCAGGTGCTCTTGGTGGAAGAATTGATCATTTCAGCAGAAGAACAAGTGACCATTTCTAAGAATCAATTGGATCGGGTCAAAAAGCTGGTGGAAGCGGGAGCATCCAACATTGGAGTGCAGTACGAGTTGGAGGCGCAATTGAGCAGAGATAGGTCAACACTGACGCAGCGGCAGAACGACTATCAATTAACACAGCTTCAATTGAAGCAGTTTATGATGATGCTGGCTGATGAGGCGCTTTCGTTGGTGAAGCCGGATATTGAAGCAGATAGTACGATCCGGCTTGAGAAGGCTGCAACCGTTTACAGTTATGCAGAAGGAGCAATGCCTGAGATCAAGAGCGCAGAGTTTTCACTGTTGAGTTGGGAGAAGCAATTGCAAGCCACGAAAAGTGGGTACTATCCATCTTTGACATTAAGTGGGTCGATAGGCTCGGGATATTCAGGTTTAAGGACGACGGTTGAGAGTGTGACCCAAACCGGCACTCAGGAAATAGGTTATACTGCAAGTGGTGAAAGCGTGCTCACTTCTACCTTTGACGCGAACCTCGTAAAAGTTCCTTTTGGTACGCAGCTCAATGACAACTTCAATCAGTTTGTGGGCTTGAGTCTGAGCGTCCCGATCTTCAATCGCTATTCAGTGAAGAATCAAGTAAAGCAAGCAGAGGTAAATCGAACGATTGCTGAGCTCCAACTCGAACAAGAAAAGCAAGGCCTGCGCCAGCGGATTGAATCAGCTAGAACGGATGCAGTTGCCGCCCGTGAGCTTTACAAAGCGAACCGTGAGGCGTTGAAATCTGCCCAGAAGGCATTCGAATTTGCCGAGAAGCGCTTCGAGGCGGGTGCGAGCAATGTGCTTGAGTTCAACAATTCGAAAAACAATCTTCGGCAGGCTGAAGCGGAAGCCTCTCGTACCATGTACGATTATGTATTCAAGACGAAGGTCCTGGATTTCTACATGGGCAAGCCGCTTGGATTTGAAGGTTGATCCTTCGTTCCCTCTTCATTTTTTCGGTACTTCGCGTCACGCATGGCGTTGATCCTTAACATTGAATCATCTACTACTGTTTGCTCGGTTTCTCTGGGGCAAGATGGGGTGGTTTTGTTTTCTCGCGAGGTAGATGAGGGGTATTCTCATGCAGAGAACCTCGCAGTTTTCGTGGATGAAGTACTCAAAGCAAAGGGGATTACTACTAGGGAGCTCGACGCCGTATCGGTGAGTCGCGGCCCTGGTAGCTACACGGGCTTGCGCATTGGCGTTAGCCTGGCGAAAGGGCTGTGTTACGGCGGTGAAGTGCCACTTTTATCCATTGATACACTCCAGTTGATGTGTTTGCATCCCTTGGTTCAAAAGCAGTTTGCAGAGGGTGAGGCAGTATTGTGTCCTATGTTGGATGCGCGAAGAATGGAGGTCTACGCGGCGATATACGATTCTACCTTGCATATTCAGCGTGAAGTGGCTCCTGTGATTTTAGAGGAAGATTCTTTTCAGGAAGAACTGAAAAACGGTAAGGTTATTTTTTTTGGCAACGGTAGCGATAAATTCAGGGAGTTGGTCAATCATCCCAATGCCAACTTCGTGGCGGAGGTAAGACCGTCTGCCTTGCTCATGGCTTCCTTGTCTGAAGAAGCATACCAGCAATCTGCTTTCGAAGACGTGGCCTATTTCGAACCCTTCTACTTGAAGGCGTTCCAAGGAACCACTCCCAAGAAGCGATTTTAGCGGAAGGTATACCTGAATTCCCAGATTTCGAGATCCTGTGTCTCCGGGTCGATGATGATCCATCCCTTTGGTAACCCGTCGTTGTAGTATACTACGCTCCACTTTCTACAGGCTCCATCTTCACACCATTCTCCTTCGTCCTGCAAGGGTCGATCTGTGGAATAGGTCAGGGTGAACTCTGAACCTTGCTCGAGATTTCGGTGGGTGTATTCTGAAACCATTCGCTGACGGTAATGCCATTCTTCAGTGTATTGAACCCTCGCCCCCAGCCAAGACTCTCTTCCCTCAATGCCCTGAGGGCCGAAGGTTGTGATGATGCGTTGGTAAGGTTTAGCGTTGATTCCACCGCGCATTTCAATTCGGATCTCATCTCCGTTGATGAGTTTTCGCAGGGTGCTGACCTGTTCCTGGGCGATCTCCTGCCAGTCCATCGCCCCTCGTTTTACTTTGATGGTCTCGATGATGGTTGAATCGTTGATGTGGTCGTAACTGATTCTTCTTCGGTAGTTGCCAACGCGTTCTGCCTTGGCTTGCAAGGCGCCGTTCATTCGAATCCAAGTGGTGCTCACGGTATCTGTGCTGCCATAGGGTCCAGGATTTACCTTTTGGAGGGATGTGAGCTCTCCTTCTGGATCAAAATGGTAAATGACCCTTCGTCCGTCGTCGTAAATAGTCCTCGAGGAAGGTTTGCGCATCAAACGGATCGTTGCAGTCTCTATCCGCTTCGTTCTGACTATCTCTTCTGAAAAGGTGGGATAACGCGCTTCAATCAGGCGTCCAGGAATGATGGCCTGTGCAGTACATAGTGAGCTAAAGCTTGTCAGCGCCACCGCGATCATCCATCTGTTCAAGTGCTTCCGATAGGGACTCAACGGGCAGTTGGCACGCGCCTTTGAGGCATACGTAGATGAGGGTCTTTCCTTCCACTTTTCGCTGTTCGAGTATGGGTATTGCTCCTTCATCCTTGCCACCGCAAAGCACGGCACCAGGTAAGTAGTGTTTGGTCAATGCCTTGCTTTTTTCTTCACAATCCTTACCAACAATTGCCACCTCATAGAAAGGGCTTGATTGCATGAGGCGTAACTGCATCCATTGACTGTGTCCGCTGGGATGTCGGCTGAAGTTGGGCTCTACATTGGCCAACATTTGTTCTGAAATGGTAGCCCATTCAGAATGGGAATAGAGCAGTCCGAGCTTGAAGAGACAAGTTGCCATGACGGCGTTGGAAGCTGGAATTACGTTGTCGTGGATTTCAGCTTTCTTCGCAACGAGGGCGGGATCATCAGAAGACTTAAAGTAAAAGAACCCAGCGTCGTTTTGCTCAAAATGATCGACCACAAAGGTGGTGATGCGATGGGCTTCCGAAAGGTATTTTTGATCCATGGTGATTTCATGGAATTTGATCAAGGCCTCACATAAAAAGGCGTAGTCTTCGAGGTAGCCATTGATGGTTGATCGTCCATTCTTGTACGAGTGCCATAGGCCCCCATCTTCTTTCACTTGGTGCTTCAATAAGAATACGATATTTTCTTGTGCGAGCTGTAGAAATGGAGTCTCACCGGTGGCTGCAAAAGCATCCAACAATCCAGTAGTGGTCATCGCATTCCAACTGGTAAGCGATTTGTCATCCAGTCCGGGGCGGATGCGCTGTTCGCGCACTGAGAGTGCCGTGCTTTTGAAAGCGGAGATACGCTTGCGCATTGCTTCTACCTCTAGTCCTTCCTGCTCGGCGATGGCTTCATCACTCCCTTGGCGCATGAGGATGTATTGACCGTGTTCCCACCATCCGCGTTTATCGATATGGTAGTACGCTTGAATGAGGGGAAAGTCTGTGCCCGACAAGGCCTTGATCTCCTCCTCACTCCACACGTAGAATTTTCCTTCTTCCCCTTCGCTATCTGCGTCTAAGGCGGAATAAAAAGCTCCGGTAGCATCCAACATTTCTCGCTCTAAAAAGCCCACAGTTTCAATAAGTACATCTCTGTAGAGTGGATTTCCACTGGTTTTGTAGGCGGCGGCGTATATAGAAAGCAATTGGCCATTGTCGTACAGCATTTTTTCAAAATGAGGCACCTTCCATATTTCATCCGTCGAGTACCGTGCAAACCCTCCACCCACTTGATCGTAGATTCCGCCGTGGGCCATTTTAGTGAGAGAGGTGTGTACAAATGCTAAGGCTTCCGGGTCATTGTTCTCCATTGCGAAGTGATGTAAGAAGAGCAAGTTATTCGGCATGGGGAATTTTGGAGCGCCTTGTCGTCCCCCTTCTTTGAGGTCGAACTCCTTTTGCCAGCGGCCCACAGCTGCGTTGACCGTATCGTTCTTGAACTTGTCTGGGATGGCTTGCACTGGCATTTCATCCATCATGTGGATTCCCTCTGTCAGTTTGTCGGCGTATTCCACCACTTTATCTCGGTCTTCCTTGTAGATGCTTTGTACTTGCTGCAGAAGTTTGAGCCATTGATCTTTTGGGAAGTAGGTTCCTCCATGGAAGGGTCGGCCGTCGGGCAAGGCGAAACAGTTCAAGGGCCAGCCGCCGCGGCCGGTCATTAGCTGAACCGCATCCATGTATACTTGATCGATGTCGGGACGTTCTTCGCGGTCTACTTTGATGCAGACAAAATGCTCATCCATAAATTGTGCAACCCCCGTGTCTTCGAAACTCTCATGTTCCATCACGTGGCACCAATGGCAAGCGCTGTAGCCAATACTGATCAAAAGGGGTTTGTCTTCTGCTTTTGCTTTAGCCAAGGCCTCTTCTCCCCATGGCATCCAATCTACAGGGTTGTGTGCATGTTGAAGCAGGTAGGGACTCGTCTCGTGGATCAGTGCGTTGGTATATGCTTCGGGCATTGCAGTTGTGTGTCGATGGGTGCAGGTAGTGCAGGTAAGAGCAAAGGTGACAAGAAGGAAGGTCATCCGCAATAATGGACGCTTGTATGCAGCGATTAGGATCATGAGCGAATGATAAAAGGGGCGAGCGGCAGGGACATCCTCACGAAAGTGCTTGTTTTAATAGAGATTTTCGAATTGGATATGGAATGACGCACTTTCTTTCAGTGAAAGGAAAAGACCCTTTAGGTGCTTCCAAAGGAGGGGCGATTGCTCTAGGTAGCTATTTCCCTTCGGTGACTTGCTCCGCAACCTTGATACAATAATCAATGTAGTTCAAGACTTCTTCCCGGCCTGACTTTGAACTAGCCGAGGTGTAGAAGAAGGGAGGGAGGGTTTCCCAATCTTCGAGCATGCGTTTGTGGTAAACGTCTTTGTTCTTTTTGAGCTCTGAACTTGAAAGCTTGTCGAGCTTGGTCATAATGATCGAAAACGGAATGCCGTTCTGCCCTAACCAATTCATGAATTCTAGGTCTGAAGGTTGAGGGGCGTGCCTCGAATCTATCAAGACAAAGGCATTGATCATGTTTTCTCGTTTCTCGAAATAGTTGTAGATCATCTTCATGAACGTCTTCCGATCTGTCTTGGATACCTTAGCGTAGCCGTATCCCGGCAGGTCTACCAAGTACCAAGCCTTATTGATCAAAAAGTGGTTGATCAGTCTGGTTTTTCCCGGGGATCCTGAAGTTTTGGCTAAGTCTTTTCGGTCGAGAAGCATATTGATCAAGCTGGACTTCCCGACGTTGGACCTTCCGATGAATGCGAATTCAGGGAGTGTAGTCTCCGGGCATTCAGAAGGTTTGGAGGAGCTTTTTTCGAAAGCCGACAGTTTGATCACCATCAGGCGGCGACTTCAAACCTTTCTTCCAGCCACTTAGAGAGCTGAGTGTTGAACTCAAAGGGTTGCTCCATCATTGGCGCGTGGCCGCACTGATCTACCCAATAGAGATCTGCATCAGGAAGCAGTTCGGCAAACTCCTCGGCTACATCCGGAGGGGTGATCGTATCATTCTTTCCCCAAATGAGACACACGGGTACATCCATCTTTGGGAGTTCGCTCGCCATATTGTGTCGGATGGCTGACTTTGCCAAGGAGATGATGCGAACCGTCTTGCCCTTGTCATTTACGATGTCGAAACATTCATCTACGAGGACCTTGGTGGCGTGCTTTGGGTCGTAAAAAGTGACGGCTACTTTTTCCTTCACGTAGTCGTAGTTGCCGCGTTTAGGGAAAGAGCCGCCAAGTGTGTTTTCGTAGAGCCCGCTGCTTCCCGTAAGGATTAGGCTTTTTACTCGATCTAAGTGCTTCGAAGCATAGACCAGCGCAACATGCCCACCAAGGGAATTCCCTAGCAGGTGTGCTTTCTCAATCTTCTTGAAATCCATGAAGTCCGCAAGGAACCGCGCCAAATTCTTGACGTTGGTGTCGATGATCGGCATCGTGTACAGGGGCATCATGGGAATGATGACCTTAAAGTTCTTTGTGAAATGTTCGAATACGCCTTTGAAGTTGCTTAGTGCGCCGAATAGTCCGTGCAGGACAACGATCGGCTCGCCTTCGCCTTCTTCGATATAGCTGAATCCTCCTTCTTCAATGATGCTCACATCCATGATGGTCACTGGCTTTTGCAGGTAGCCAAAAATAAAGAATTTGACCAATGAGCCTCCAATTGGTTTTCAGCATGTGAACAGACAGGTGTTAACAGCGCTCTTTGTTGATCAAAATCCAATACCGGCTTTGTTCCACTTCTTCCCACTGCTTTAAAGCCTTATAAAACTTAATAGTTTAGACTAAGGAAGTTAATTTATCGTTTGATTTATTAACAATATGGTAATTGGTGGTAAAATGTGGTAGAATTGACTTACTTTTACCCCTCAATTAGCGCAACTCTTTCATGACTAGCTTATTAGGAGAATACGAATGCAAGCTTGACAGCAAGTCAAGGTTCCTTTTGCCGGCAGGTCTGCGTAAGCAGATCGACCCCGCAGCGAAGGAGCAATTCGTCATGAATAGAGGCTTTGAAGGGTGTTTGGTCCTTTATCCGGTCAATGAGTGGGAGAAAATCAGCAAGACCCTGCGTGGACTTAACCTCTTTGTGGCCAAGAACCGAACATTTTACCGTCAATTCCACAACGGGGCGACGACGGTTGGCTTGGATAATAATGGAAGGGTCCTCGTGCCTAAGACGCTGATGAAGTTCGCGCACATCGATAAAGAAGCAGTGCTGTTTGCCTACGCAGACCGGATTGAATTGTGGGCAAAGGAGAAGTACGATGCAATCATGGAGCAAGATTCTGAAGCATTTGCCATACTGGCTGAAGAAGTCATGGGGAGCTTAGATGATGGTCCTGATTTGGAATGATATGACGTATCACACGACAGTTCTTTTACATGAGGGCGTAAACGCGTTGAAGGTGGATCCTGCTGGGGTGTATGTAGATGTAACCCTAGGTGCTGGAGGGCATAGTCGTGAGATTTTGAAGCAACTCGGGACAGGCGGAAGGCTCTTTGGTTTTGATCAGGATGCTGACGCAGTTCGGAATCAACCTGAGGATGACCGCTTTGAATTGTGCTTTGGCAATTTCAGGTTCACCAAGCAATTCCTCTTAGCAAAGGGAGTGGAGAAGGTGGATGGAATCATTGCAGATCTCGGAGTATCTGGATTCCAGTTCGACGAAGCGACGAGGGGCTTCTCCTTTCGGTTTGATGCGAAATTGGATATGCGCATGAATGCTTCCCAAGAGAAGGATGCGATTCAGGTCGTGAACGATTATGAAGAGGGTGATTTGATCAGGATCTTCAAAAGGTATGGCGAGTCAGGATTTGCCAAGCCTATCGCAAGGAGAATCGCGAGACAGCGATTGGAAAAAAGGATTGAAACGACAAAGGACCTGGTGAAGTTGGTGGAGGCGGTGGTTCCAGAACGAAAAGTGAAGGGAGAGCTTCCGAAGATTTTTCAGGCGATCCGAATAGAGGTGAATGATGAGTTGGAGGTGTTGCAGGCATTTCTGTTGCAAGTTCCAGATCTGTTGAAGTCGAAAGGGCGATTGGTGGTGTTGAGCTACCACTCTTTAGAAGATCGGTTGGTAAAGCATTTTCTCCGTTCAGGAAATTTTGATGATGTGCAAGAGAAAGACATCTACGGAAATGTGCTCCGCCCCATGGACCAAGAAGGAAAAGTGATTGCGCCCTCCGAAACGGAGATTGAAGAAAACCCAAGAGCGCGTAGCGCCAAAATGAGAATAGGAGTAAAAAGATAAATGGAAGACAAGGCGGCAAATAAGGAAACGAAGCGCAACCCAGTTGCAATGCTTCTGTCCGGCCGCTTGCTCACGCAAGACGCGGTGGTGAAACACCTTCCCTATCTCCTCTTCATGGCCTTCATAGGATTGATCTACATCGCCAATGGTTACTTGGCCGAAGCTTCTGTTCGCAAGATCAACACCACCCAACAAGAGATCAAAGAGTTGCGCTCTGAGCAAATCAGCATCAAGAGTGAACTCAATAATACCATCATTGAGTCTGAGCTGAACAAGATCATTCAAGAGCGACAGCTCGGATTGACCGAATCGTTCGATCCACCCAAGAAAATCGTGCTCGAGTCATCTGAATTTGAAGAAATCAACTGATGGCGAATCCAGTTAATAAAGAGATGTTGACGAGATCCTATGTGGTCTACATGGCTATCGCTCTTTTGGGTTGTGCCATTCTTGGAAAGGCCATCTACATTCAGGTGGTGGAAGGAGCTTATTGGAGAGAGAAGGCAGAGAATCTTACTACGGTTTACCGAGACATTGAGGCGGTACGCGGAAACATCTACTCCGATGACGGAAGTATGTTGGCTACCTCCATTCCAATCTACGAAGTACGCATGGATCTGAATGCCGACGGGCTGACCGATGAGGTCTTCAATGCTGAAGTTGATTCGCTCTCAATAGATCTTGCCGGTCTTTTTAAGAATCAATCTCCGCTAGAATGGAAGCGTCAATTGGTGTCTGCCCGGCAGAAGGGAGAGCGCTACCATTTGATCAAGCGCAACGTGAAGTTTCATCAGATGAAGGCCTTGCGCGACTTCCCCATTTTCGAACGCGGACGGTACAAGGGTGGGTTAATTGTGCTCCAGCAGAACAAACGCGAGCGCCCCTTTCGTATGCTGGCCGCTCGGACCATTGGTTACGATCGAGAAGGGATAGCCCCCGTGGGGTTAGAAGGTGCCTACCGAGCTGAACTCGGTGGAGTGAGTGGGAAGCGACTCATGCAAAAGATTTCTGGGGGTTTGTGGATGCCCATCAATGACGAGAACGAAGTAGAGCCGCAGGACGGCTATGACGTACATACGACCATCAATCTGAACATTCAAGACGTCGCCGAAAATGCCCTGCTGGATCAGCTCAAACGCCATGACGCAGATCACGGATGTGTCATTCTCATGGAGGTCGAAACGGGCGAAATCAAAGCCATCGCTAACCTGAGCAAGGATGACGATGGTGACTATTACGAATACTACAACTACGCAATCGGCGAAAGCGCGGAGCCTGGCTCCACGTTCAAACTGCCATCCCTTATCGTGGCATTGGAAGACGGGTACATCGATCTAAACGATAGTGTGGATGCCGGTAATGGCGAAGCGGAATTCTTTGGCGAAAGAATGCGGGATTCCAAAGAAGGGGGTTACGGTAAGATCTCTGTAGAAGATGTGTTTGCCCTTTCCTCAAACATTGGGGTGATGCGCTTGATAGAGAAGTACTACGCGAACGAGCCCGCTAAGTTCATCAAAGGTCTGCGAAAGCTAGGCTTGGGCGATATGGTTGGCTTGGAGATCGCAGGAGAAGGAGCGCCGTTGATCAAGGATCCATCCGACAAGTCTTGGTCGCTCATCTCTTACCTGTGGACAAGCATCGGATACGAGGTAAAAATGACCCCGATGCAAATCCTGACGTTTTATAACGCCATTGCAAATGACGGCACGATGGTAAAGCCAAAGTTCGTACGAAAGATCACCGACAAGAGTTCCACCATCAAGGAGTTTGACTCAGCGGTCATCGAAGAGAAGGTTTGCTCGGCAAAGACCGTGAAAGCAGCGCGTCAGTTGTTGGAAGCGGTGGTTGATCACGGAACGGCTAAGAACCTAAAGAATAAAAACTATTCCATCGCCGGAAAGACTGGAACCGCTCGGGTTGCTCAATCCAGTGATGGCTATTCAGGGTACGGAACAACGATCACGTATCAAGCTTCGTTTGCGGGTTACTTCCCAGCGAATGACCCGAAGTACAGCTGTATCGTCGTGGTCAATGCGCCAAACAGAAGTGTCTACTACGCGAGCCATGTGGCGGGACCAATCTTCTCCGAGATTGCCGATAAGATCTATGCAACCAGTATTAAGTTCCACGATGAACTGAAGTCTACAGAAGAGATCACTTCTACCACCAAAATTCCAGTGTCAAAAAGTGGCAACCAACGCGACCTGCAAAAAGTGTTTGCGGGCATTGACGTAAAGGTGGAGTCCGACAACCTCGACAACCTGTGGGTGGTGACCCAAACCGGACATGACAAAGTGGAAATGGGTAGAAGAAGCATCGTAGATAACATGGTGCCCAATGTGCTAGGGATGTCAGCTCAGGATGCTGTATTCCTCCTTGAAAATTCCGGACTTAAGGTTCAATTGCGAGGCAGAGGAATGATCAAGAAACAATCTGTAGCGCCAGGAGAAGTAGTAAGGCGCGGACAACAGATCACATTAGAATTATCGTGAAACTCCTGAAAGACATATTGTACAAAGCAGGCATCGAAGATGTGGTTGGGAATACCCACCTGGCGATCGAAAAGATCTGCTTTGATAGTCGCAATGCGGAGAAACTGAGTGCATTTGTAGCCGTGCGTGGTAGCCAGACCGATGGACACCTCTTCATCGACAATGCAGTTGCGCGGGGCTCCAAGATCATTGTGTGCGAGGACATGCCAGAAGAACTTGTCGATGGGGTGACTTACGTGAAGGTTAAGAATTCTGCCGAAGCCCTTGGCGTAATGGCAGCTAACTTCTATGATGACCCATCTTCAAAACTGAAGCTTGTGGGAGTGACTGGCACTAACGGCAAGACCACGGTAGTCACGCTGCTGCATCGATTGTTTCGGGCTATGGGTCACAAAGTCGGATTGATCAGCACTGTGGTCAACATGATCGGCATTAAAGAAGTTAAGGCAACCCATACTACGCCTGACCCGGTGCAACTCAATGCGCTGTTGGCTCAAATGGTCGAAGAGGGGTGCAAGTATTGTTTCATGGAAGTGAGCTCGCATGCAGTAGATCAACGCCGCATTGCTGGGTTGACATTCGCTGGTGGAGTATTCACCAACATAACCCACGACCACCTCGATTATCACAAAACGTTCGATAACTACATCAAAGCGAAGAAGCAATTCTTCGACGGACTAAGTGCTGATGCTTTTTCACTTTTCAATGGAGACGATATTCATGGTGATATCATGGTGCAAAACACCCGTTCCAAGATGCACGACTTCGGCCTTCGTACCGACGCTGACTTCAAAGCAAAGATCTTGGAGAACCATTTTCAAGGCCTCAACCTCATCATCGACGATCGCGAAGTGTGGAGCAAGCTAATAGGCCGCTTCAACGCTTATAATCTACTGGCTACCTACGCTGTCGCCGTCTTGTTGGGGGAAGAGAAAATGGAAGTGCTTACCATGCTTTCCAACCTTAATCCACCCGATGGCCGGTTTCAATATACGCGTTCGGAGACCGGCGTAATCGGGATCATCGATTACGCTCATACGCCCGATGCACTTAAGAATGTCTTGTCAACCATCGCAGAAATACGAGGTGGAAACGAGCAGGTGATTACTGTGGTGGGTTGCGGTGGCGACCGCGACAAAGCAAAGCGGCCTGAGATGGCAAGAATCGCCGGGGATATGAGCGATCGTGTTTTTCTCACCAGCGATAATCCGCGTACAGAAGACCCAGCTACCATCATCAAGGAAATGGAGGCAGGGCTTGAATTGGTGCATCAGAAGAAAAGTCTTTCCATCACCGACAGGCGTGAAGCAATCAAGGCAGCTGCCGCGACCGCTCAGCCGGGTGACATCATACTCGTGGCCGGGAAAGGCCATGAGACCTACCAAGAGATCAATGGCGTGCGACACGACTTTGATGACTTGAAGATCCTAACTGAAATGCTCAACCTGGTCAGCTAATGTTTTACTACCTATTTGAATACCTGGATAAAATGGACGTCGCTGGAGCGGGGGTGTTCCAATACATCACCTTCCGCACAGCGATGGCGGTGATTACATCTTTGATCATCAGCTTGCTCTTTGGAAAGCGGATCATCAACTACCTGCGAAAATTGCAGGTGGGAGAGACGGTCCGTGACCTTGGGCTGGAAGGACAGCTTCAAAAGCAGGGCACGCCGACCATGGGTGGATTGATCATCATAGCGGCCATCGTTATCCCAACCCTCCTCTTCGCCAAACTGCACAATACGTACATCTGGTTGATGCTGATTTCTACCGTAGGACTTGGAGCAATCGGTTTTGCTGATGATTACATCAAGGTTTTTAAGAAAGACAAAGCAGGACTGGCCGGTCGTTTCAAAATAGTTGGACAGGTCGGCATCGGAATCATTGCAGGAGCCATTCTCTACTTCAATGGTGAGGTTACGATCAAACACAAAGTGTACGACGAGCAAGGAATTGTCATCACCGAACAAGTAACACTCGAAGACGGAAGCAAGGTAAATAGGCCACAGTGGGAAGAAGCGGGCATGACCAAGACGACCATTCCTTTTGTGAAGAACAATGAATTCGATTATCGCTGGATCTTGGATTGGATGGGAGAGAAAGTGGCGGATTACACTTGGATCATTTACATTTTGGCGGTTATCATCATCGTTACAGCAGTGTCGAATGGCGCGAACATGACTGACGGTCTTGACGGGCTCGCCGGAGGCACATCTGGCATCATCGGCCTCACCTTGGCCATCTTTGCCTACCTCTCATCCAACTTGATTTTTGCGGACTACCTGAACATCATGTTCATCCCCAATTCGGAAGAGCTCGTGATTTTCATGGGGGCCTTTGTTGGCGCCTGCGTCGGATTTCTCTGGTACAACTCATTCCCCGCTCAAGTCTTTATGGGTGATACAGGAAGCTTAGCCATCGGCGGCATCATCGCCGTATTTGCCTTGGCCATCAAAAAAGAACTTCTCATCCCGATTTTCTGTGGTGTTTTCTTGGTCGAGAACCTCTCGGTCATGCTCCAAGTGGGCTATTTCAAGTACACCAAGAATAAGTACGGTGAAGGGAAGCGCATATTTCTCATGGCACCATTGCATCACCATTATCAAAAGAAAGGGTTACACGAGAGCAAAATCGTTTCGCGCTTTTGGATCGTGGGAATCATGTTGGCGGTCATCAGCATCATCACGCTAAAGCTGCGGTAGGTGAAAAAGCTGGTAGTACTCGGTGCAGGAGAAAGTGGAGTTGGTGCGGCGCTATTGGCTCATCAAAAAGGCTGGGAAGTCTGGGTGAGCGACGCAGGAAAAGTAAAGGAGAAGTACAAGAATGTTCTTTCACATCATGGTATCTCGTTAGAAGAAGGAGGACACTCTGAAGAGGTCATTCTACAAGCCGATGAGGTGGTGAAAAGTCCGGGCATTCCCGATCACGTTCCGCTCGTAAAAAAGCTCGTGGCAAAAGGAATTCCAGTAATAGGCGAATTGGAATTCGCTGGACGCTACACCAAAGCCAAGTGCATCGGAATCACCGGAAGCAATGGCAAAACCACAACAACGCTGCTGATCCATCACATTCTCAAGCGTGCAGGCCTGAACGTAGGCATAGCAGGAAATGTAGGAGACAGCTTCGCGAAAGTGGTAGCGGAAGGTGATCGATTTGAGTGGATGGTGTTGGAAGTCAGCAGTTTCCAACTCGATGGCATGTTCGATTTCAAGTGCGACATCGCCATTTTACTCAACATCACCGAAGACCACCTCGATCGCTACGAATACGATCTGATGAAGTACGCACGGTCCAAAATGAGGATCACGCAGAATCAAACAGCGGACGACTGGTTCATCTACAATTTGGATGACCCTGTGACGGCCGAGGTCATGAAGACCATCAGCATTGAAGCACGTAAGGCGGCTTTTTCAATCAACGAGACCACGGGCACAGTAGCCCATTTTAACGATAACCAAATCATCATTAACCTCCCCGATGTGCATCGGGACATTAACCCAATAATTATGACCATACAGGAATTAGCGCTTCAAGGGAAGCACAATCTCTACAATTCGATGGCTTCAGGCATTGCAGCCCGAATTCTAGAGGTAAGGAAGGACCTCATCCGTGAGTGTCTGACCGATTTTCAAAACGTCGAGCATCGCCTCGAACTCGTGAATGAGGTCTACGGCATCTCCTTCATCAATGATTCAAAAGCAACAAATGTCAACTCTACTTGGTACGCCCTTGAGAGCATGTCTGCGCCTGTTGTTTGGATCGTTGGCGGAGTGGATAAGGGCAACGATTACGAGCAGTTGAAGGAGATGGTGACGAAGAAGGTGAAGGCCATCGTTTGCCTCGGTAAAGACAACAAGAAACTGCACGAGGCCTTTGGTGGCTTGGTGGAAAACATGGTAGACGCGGACAATATGCGTGATGCGGTATTGGCTGCTTACAAATCTGGTTTGAAAGGGGATGTTGTATTGCTCAGTCCTGCCTGCGCCAGTTTCGACCTCTTTGAGGACTATGAAGATCGAGGGCGTCAGTTCAAGGAATCCGTCAGAAATCTATAAGTAGAACCCTTAGACTTTCTTATGAAGACGCAGACCAGCCATATCGAAAAAGCGCTCGATCAGCAGCTCATCCGTGCGCGCAAGGAAAACATCAGGAGGTTGAATGATATCGAACACCGACTGGAATATGTCGATACGTTCGAAGGGGTGGAGTATGTCAATGATGCAAAGGCGGCAGACATCAATTCATCTTGGTATTCTCTGGATTGCATGGAAAAGCCGGTGGTTTGGATTGTTAGCTCCTGCAACTATGAAGACGACTACTCGCTTTTCTATGAGATTGACACGGTAAAAGTGAAAGCACTTGTTGTCCTCGGCCCGAATCAAAAGGCCGTAGAGGAAGTGTTCAAGGGAAAGGTGAAGACGATAGCACGCGCTGAGCATTTGGAGAACGCATTGCGCCTCGCTAAGTCGTTTTCGGTAGATAGTGATGTCGTGCTTTATTCGCCGGCATTCTCAGATTTCGATCAGTATTCACACTATAAAGAGCGCGGTCAACAATTTAGAAAGGGGGTTAGAGAATTGCATTTGAAGTAAAGAAGTGGAAGCGATCCTAAAATACATAAAGGGTGATAGAGTGATTTGGCTCATCATGTTGCTACTGGCGGTGTTCAGCTTGCTACTGGTATACAGTAGCATCGTTACGCTGGCCTATCGGCACCATG
>Ga0055584_100001495_pt1 | contig 22963 bp, 19 predicted proteins | sample OSDHelmetaG_FD_58716 | JGI IMG/M metagenome (GOLD analysis project Ga0055584, IMG submission 58716) | Pelagic marine sediment microbial communities from the LTER site Helgoland, North Sea, for post-phytoplankton bloom and carbon turnover... | ecosystem: Environmental > Aquatic > Marine >...
GGTAGAGCACTGGTCTCCAAAACCAGGTGTCGGGAGTTCGAGCCTCTCAACCCGTGCAAAGTAGAACTTTGTTCGTAGAATTTTTTAAATTTGAAGCAACAAAGTGCAAAAATATAATACAGATGGCAGGAATTGTTAATTACGTAAAAGAGTCTTTTGAAGAGTTAAAAAACAATGTTTCTTGGCCTACCTGGGCAGAGGGACAAAATTTAACAGTTTTAGTAGCTGTGTTTTCAGTACTTTTTTCACTTGCAGTTTGGGGAGTGGACACTGTATTTAGTAAAGTAATAGAAGCTTACTTTAATTTAATTGGTGGATAAAAAGAATATTGATGTCAGATACTAAATCAAATAAAAAGTGGTATGTTGTTAGGGCTGTAAGTGGTCAAGAAAACAAAATCAAAAGCTATATCGAGAATGAAATTTCAAGATTAGGGCTTGAAGATTATGTTGATCAAGTTCTAGTACCTACAGAAAAAGTGATTCAAATACGTAACGGGAAAAAAATTCACAAAGAACGTGTGTATTTTCCTGGTTATATAATGATTCAGGCAAACTTAAGTGGAGAAATTCCTCACATCATTAAGTCTATAACCAATGTTATTGGTTTCTTAGGTGAAACAAAAGGAGGAGACCCAGTGCCTTTACGCCAATCTGAAGTAAATAGAATGCTAGGTAAAGTTGATGAATTGGCTGTAGATACAGGAGCAAATGTTGCAATTCCGTTTACTTTAGGAGAGACTGTAAAAGTTATAGATGGACCTTTTAATGGTTTTGATGGTACCATCGAAAAGATAAACGAAGAAAAACGTAAGCTTGAAGTAATGGTTAAAATTTTTGGAAGAAAAACACCATTAGAATTAAGCTATATGCAAGTAGAGAAAATTTAATAATTGTTACATATATAGGCACTTTTTTTAGCTTCCAAATTTTAAAAGTGTCACATTTAAATTATTTAAAATGGCAAAAGAATTAAGCAAAGTAGTTAAACTACAAGTTCGGGGAGGTGCTGCGAATCCTTCGCCACCGGTTGGACCCGCTTTAGGTGCTGCTGGAGTTAATATCATGGAGTTTTGTAAACAGTTTAATGCCAGAACTCAAGATAAAGCCGGTAAAGTATTACCAGTTGTTATTTCTGTTTACAAAGATAAATCCTTTGATTTTGTTGTAAAAACTCCTCCAGCTGCAGTACAATTATTAGAAGCGGCCAAAGTAAAAAAAGGATCTGGAGAACCTAACCTGAAGAAAGTAGCAAAAGTTACTTGGGACCAAGTAAGAGCAATCGCAGAAGACAAAATGCAAGATTTGAATGCATTTACAATCGAGTCAGCTATGAAAATGGTTGCGGGTACTGCAAGATCAATGGGTATCACTGTTAAAGGCGGTGAAGCACCTAACTAAAAAACAATTTTGAAATGGCAAGATTAACAAAAAAGCAAAAGGAAGCGAGAGCTAAAGTAGATAGAAATAAGCTTTACTCTCTAGAGGAAGCTTCAGCTTTACTTAAAGAAATCACTTATACTAAGTTTGATGCCTCAGTAGATTTAGCTGTTAGATTGGGTGTAGACCCTCGTAAAGCTAATCAAATGGTGAGAGGTGTAGTTTCTCTTCCTCATGGAACTGGTAAAGACGTTAAAGTTTTAGCTTTAGTAACTCCAGACAAAGAAGAAGAAGCAAAAGCCGCAGGTGCAGACTATGTAGGACTTGATGAATACCTTGATAAAATTAAAGGCGGTTGGACAGATGTTGATGTTATCATCACTATGCCTAGCGTTATGGGTAAATTGGGACCTTTAGGTAGAATTTTAGGACCAAGAGGCTTGATGCCAAATCCTAAAACAGGTACCGTTACAATGGATGTAGCTAAGGCTGTAAGTGAAGTTAAAGCTGGAAAAATAGACTTTAAAGTTGATAAAACAGGGATTGTGCATGCGCCAATAGGAAAAGTATCTTTTTCTGTTGATAAAATAGTTGGCAATGCAAATGAACTGTTGACAACATTGATAAAATTAAAACCAACAGCTGCTAAAGGGGTCTATGTGAAGAGCATCTATATATCTAGCACTATGAGCCCAAGTATCGCAATCGATCCTAAAATACAGTAGTAGTTAAACTTTTATTATTATGACAAGAGAAGAAAAATCAAAGGTAATTGAAGAGTTAACTGCTCAATTGGCAGATAATACTAATATTTATCTGACTGATATATCGGGATTGAATGCAGTTAATACTTCAGATTTGCGCCGTGCTTGCTTTAAAGCAGGTGTAAAACTGTCTGTTGTGAAGAATACATTATTAGAAAAAGCTATGGAAGCTTCTGATAAGGATTTTGGAGAACTTCCAAAAACCTTAAAAGGAAATACTTCTGTAATGTATTCTGAGGTAGGAAATGCTCCAGCCAAAATTATAAAAAACTTCAGAAAAAAATCAGATAAGCCTCTATTGAAAGGAGCTTTTATCGAAGAAGCTATTTATATTGGTGATGAGCAATTAGATACACTAGTTAATATCAAATCTAGAGAGGAACTTATTGGAGAAATTATTGGATTACTTCAATCTCCTGCGAAGAACGTTGTTTCTGCGCTTAAGTCTGGAGGCGGTAAATTGGCAGGTATCATAAAAACATTATCCGAAAAAGAAGGATAAAAACAGATTTAGTACGCACTTAAACAAATTATAAACAAAACACATTTTAAAACGATAGAAAAATGGCAGATTTAAAAGAATTCGCAGAACAATTAGTTAATTTGACAGTAAAAGAAGTAAACGAATTAGCTGATATCTTAAAAGAAGAATACGGTATTGAACCAGCTGCTGCAGCTGTTGCAGTTGCTGCTGGTGCTGCTGCTGGAGGTGGTGAAGCTGCAGAAGAAAAAACTGAATTTGATGTAATCCTTAAAAGCGCTGGTTCTTCTAAGCTTGCAGTTGTTAAACTTGTTAAAGAATTAACAGGTCTTGGATTAAAAGACGCTAAAGAATTAGTTGACAACGCACCAAGCCCAGTAAAAGAGGGTGTTGCTAAAGACGAAGCTGAAGGGTTGAAATCTTCTTTAGAAGAAGCTGGAGCTGAGGTTGAGCTTAAGTAAGCTTAACAATAGCCTACAAGATATGGTTTAGGTCTATCTCGATATTTTATCGAGATATGACCTAGACCCTTTTGTGTATATAAATATTATCATATATGCACACATCATTTTTTTATAATCAAAATCTCGTTCATCAATGTTAGAAACAGCTGAAAGATTAAACTTCTCTTCTATTGTAAACAGAACAGAGTACCCAGATTTCTTGGATATTCAGATTAAATCCTTTCAGGATTTTTTCCAACTGGAAACCAAATCAGAAGAAAGAGCTAATGAAGGTTTGTATAATACCTTCATGGAAAACTTCCCGATTACAGATACTCGAAACCAATTTGTTTTAGAGTTTTTAGATTATTTTATTGATCCACCAAGATATACCATTGAAGAATGTATTGAAAGAGGTCTTACTTATAGTGTGCCTTTAAAGGCTAGATTAAAACTATACTGTACTGATCCAGAACACGAAGACTTTGAAACTATTGTACAAGATGTTTACTTAGGTGTGATACCATACATGACACCAAGTGGAACATTTGTCATAAATGGAGCAGAACGAGTAGTTGTATCTCAATTACATAGATCTCCTGGTGTATTCTTCAGTCAATCATTCCATGCCAATGGAACCAAGTTGTATTCTGCAAGAGTAATCCCTTTTAAAGGATCTTGGATAGAATTTGCAACAGATATCAATAGCGTAATGTACGCTTATATTGATAGAAAGAAAAAATTACCCGTAACTACTCTGTTTAGAGCTATAGGCTTTGAAAGAGATAAAGACATCCTTGAAATATTTGACCTAGCTGAAGAGGTTAAAGTAACAAAAGCCGGACTTAAGAAAGTAATCGGTCGTAAACTTGCTGCACGTGTATTAAATACATGGCACGAAGATTTCGTTGATGAAGATACTGGAGAAGTTGTATCTATTGAACGTAACGAAATTGTATTGGATCGCGATACTATAATCGATAAAGATAATATTGAAGAAATTTTAGAATCTGGAGCAAAAACCATCTTATTGCATAAAGAAAATGTGCAACAAGGTGATTATGCCATTATTCACAACACTCTTCAAAAAGATCCAACAAATTCAGAAAAAGAAGCTGTTGAACATATTTATAGACAATTACGTAATGCCGAACCACCTGATGAAGAAACTGCTCGTGGCATTATAGATAAATTATTCTTTAGTGACCAAAGATATTCATTAGGAGAAGTTGGACGTTACAGAATGAATAAAAAATTAGGTCTTGATATAGGAATGGATAAGCAAGTGCTTACCAAAGAAGATATCATCACCATTGTAAAATATTTAATTGAACTTATCAACTCCAAGGCGGAAATAGATGATATAGATCACTTGTCTAACCGTCGTGTCCGTACTGTAGGTGAACAATTATCTACACAATTTGGAATAGGTTTGGCTCGTATGGCTAGAACCATACGTGAACGAATGAATGTTAGAGACAACGAAGTATTTACACCAATCGACTTAATTAATGCTAAAACGTTGTCTTCAGTTATTAATTCATTCTTCGGAACTAACCAGCTATCTCAGTTTATGGATCAAACAAACCCATTGGCTGAGATAACTCACAAACGTCGTTTATCGGCTTTAGGACCTGGAGGATTATCTCGTGAACGAGCAGGTTTTGAAGTTCGTGACGTTCACTATACTCACTATGGACGTCTTTGTCCTATTGAAACACCAGAAGGACCAAATATTGGTTTGATATCATCTTTATCAGTATATGCCAAGGTCAATTCAATGGGATTCATCGAAACTCCTTATCGTAAAGTTGAAAATGGTGTGGTAGATATTAAAAATGAGCCAACATATCTAAGCGCAGAAGAAGAAGAAGGTATGTTGATTGCTCAAGCTAATATCGAAGTAGACGAAAACGGAAAAATATTAGAAGATAAAATTACAGCACGTCAAGAAGGTGATTTCCCTGTAATAGATCCTTCAAACGTTCATTATACAGACGTTGCTCCAAATCAGATAGCATCTATTTCAGCTTCTTTAATCCCATTTTTGGAACACGATGATGCAAACCGTGCCTTGATGGGATCCAACATGATGCGTCAAGCTGTACCTCTATTAAGACCTGAAGCTCCAATTGTAGGAACAGGTTTAGAACGCCAGGTAGCTTCTGATTCTCGTGTACTTATCAATGCTGAAGGTGAAGGTGTAGTTGAGTATGTTGATGCCAATAAAATTGTCATTAAATATGACCGCACTGAAGAAGAAGCGATGGTTAGCTTTGATAGTGATGTTAAAACATATCCGTTGGTTAAATTTAGAAAAACTAACCAAGGTACTTCTATAAACCTTAAACCTATCGTAAGAAAAGGTGACAAAGTTCATAAAGGACAAGTACTTTGTGAAGGTTATGCTACTCAAAACGGAGAATTGGCACTTGGTAGAAATATGAAGGTTGCCTTTATGCCTTGGAAAGGATATAACTTCGAGGATGCGATTGTGATTTCAGAAAAAGTTGTTAGAAATGACATCTTTACCTCTATTCACATTGATGAATACTCTTTGGAAGTAAGAGATACAAAACTAGGTAATGAAGAGCTAACCAACGATATTCCTAACGTTTCTGAAGAGGCTACTAAAGACCTTGATGAAAATGGTATGATTCGTGTTGGTGCCGAAATTAAACCAGGTGATATTCTTATTGGTAAAATAACTCCTAAAGGAGAAAGTGACCCAACTCCTGAAGAAAAACTTTTAAGAGCAATTTTTGGTGATAAAGCAGGTGATGTGAAAGATGCATCTCTTAAAGCTTCTCCTTCATTACGAGGTGTCATTATAGACAAAAAATTATTCTCAAGAGCTATTAAGGATAAACGAAAAAGAGCTAAAGATAAAGAAGATATCGAAGCTTTAGAAGCCACTTATGAAGTAAAGTTTCAAGAACTGAAAAACATTTTGGTTGAAAAACTTTACGCTATTGTAAATGGTAAAACAGCTCAAGGAATCTACAATGATCTAGGAGAAGAAATTATTCCAAAAGGCAAAAAATATACCTTGAAAATGTTGAATGCTGTAGATGACTATACGCATTTAACATCAGGAACTTGGACAACAGACGAACATTTAAACAGTTTGATTGCAGATTTAATTCACAATTACAAAATCAAAGAGAATGATCTTCAAGGTGCATTGCGCCGAGAAAAATTCACTATTTCTGTAGGAGATGAATTACCATCTGGAATCATTAAACTTGCTAAAGTCTATGTTGCTAAAAAACGTAAGTTGAAAGTAGGGGATAAAATGGCAGGACGACATGGTAACAAAGGTATTGTAGCTCGTATCGTTCGTCAAGAGGATATGCCATTCCTAGAAGATGGAACACCTGTGGATATCGTACTAAACCCACTTGGGGTACCTTCTCGTATGAACATAGGTCAGATTTATGAAACTGTATTAGGTTGGGCCGGACAAAAATTAGGTCGCAAATTTGCTACCCCAATTTTTGATGGTGCTACTTTGGATCAAATCAACAAGTTTACAGATGAAGCTGGAATACCAAGATTTGGACATACATATCTTTATGATGGTGGTACAGGAGAACGATTTGACCAACCCGCTACCGTTGGTGTGATTTATATGATTAAACTTGGTCATATGATTGACGATAAGATGCACGCACGTTCTATTGGTCCTTACTCATTAATTACGCAACAACCATTGGGTGGTAAAGCTCAATTTGGAGGACAGCGTTTTGGTGAGATGGAGGTTTGGGCTCTTGAAGCTTATGGTGCATCAAGCACTTTACGTGAGATCTTAACCGTTAAATCAGATGATGTTATCGGTAGAGCTAAAACTTACGAAGCAATCGTAAAAGGTGAACCAATGCCAGAACCAGGACTACCTGAATCTTTCAACGTTCTTATGCACGAATTGAAAGGATTAGGATTAGATATTAGATTAGAAGAATAATAATAGTTCATAGTAAACAATGACTGAAATATGTCAGTCACTGTTTACAAACATAGAATACCATAAAGACATGGCAAGAAAGCAAGATAAACATACCATTCAGAGATTTAATAAAATCTCAATAGGTTTGGCTTCACCAGAATCTGTTTTGGCAGCTTCTAGAGGTGAAGTACTAAAACCAGAAACTATTAATTATCGAACACACAAACCCGAAAGAGATGGATTGTTCTGCGAGCGTATCTTTGGGCCTATAAAAGACTATGAGTGTGCTTGCGGTAAATATAAAAGAATACGCTATAAAGGTATCGTTTGTGACCGTTGTGGAGTAGAGGTAACTGAAAAAAAAGTGCGTCGAGATAGAGTAGGACACATAAATTTAGTTGTCCCAGTTGCTCATATCTGGTATTTCCGCTCGTTACCAAACAAAATTGGATATCTATTAGGATTACCATCCAAGAAATTGGATATGATTATTTACTACGAACGCTATGTGGTAATCCAACCAGGTATCGCAAAAAACATTGATGGAGAACCATTACAAAAAATGGATTTCTTGACAGAAGAAGAATACTTAAACGTATTAGAATCTCTTCCTCAAGAAAATCAATATCTAGAAGATACAGATCCAAACAAATTTATCGCCAAAATGGGGGCCGAATGTTTGATTGATTTGTTATCTAGAATAGATTTGGATCAACTATCTTATGAATTACGTCATAAGGCTAACAACGAAACATCTAAGCAACGTAAAACAGAAGCTCTTAAACGCTTACAAGTTGTTGAAGCTTTTAGAGACTCAAATAAAAACAGAGAGAATAAACCAGAATGGATGATTTTGAAAGCCATTCCTGTTATTCCACCTGAACTACGCCCATTAGTGCCATTAGATGGAGGTCGATTCGCTACTTCAGACTTAAACGATCTTTACCGTCGTGTAATTATTCGTAACAACCGTTTAAAGCGTTTGGTCGAAATCAAAGCTCCTGAAGTTATCTTACGTAACGAAAAACGTATGCTACAGGAATCAGTTGATTCTTTGTTTGATAACACACGTAAGTCTTCAGCAGTAAAAACCGATTCCAACAGACCTTTAAAATCACTATCGGATTCCTTAAAAGGAAAACAAGGACGTTTCCGTCAAAACTTGTTAGGTAAACGTGTAGATTACTCAGCTCGTTCGGTAATTGTTGTTGGACCTGAATTAAAATTGTATGAATGTGGATTGCCAAAAGATATGGCAGCTGAACTTTACAAACCATTTATCATTAGAAAACTGATAGAACGTGGTATTGTTAAGACGGTAAAATCTGCTAAAAAGATTATAGATAGAAAAGAGCCTGTAGTTTGGGATATCTTAGAAAATGTTCTTAAAGGACATCCTGTACTACTTAACCGTGCTCCTACTTTGCATAGATTGGGGATTCAAGCCTTCCAACCAAAACTTATAGAAGGTAAGGCAATCCAATTACACCCATTGGTATGTACGGCCTTTAACGCCGATTTTGATGGAGACCAAATGGCCGTTCACTTACCTCTTGGACCTGAAGCTATTCTTGAAGCTCAATTACTCATGTTGGCTTCTCACAATATCTTAAACCCTGCAAATGGTTCGCCAATTGCAGTACCTTCTCAAGATATGGTTCTTGGTCTATATTATATGACCAAAGAGCGTAAGTCTACTAAAGAAGTACCAGTGAAAGGAGAAGGATTGACTTTCTACTCTCCTGAAGAGGTTATCATTGCTTATAATGAAAAACGAGTAGACCTTAATGCTAAAATAAAAGTCAGAACAAAAGATTATAATGAGAGTGGTGAATTGGTAAATCAAATTATTGAAACCACTGTAGGGCGTGTGCTTTTCAACGAAAAAGTGCCTGAAGTTGCAGGGTATATCAATACAGTATTGACCAAAAAATCATTAAGAGATATCATTGGAGATATTCTTAAAAAGACAAGTGTTCCTGAAACTGCTGAATTCTTAGACCAAATCAAGAGTTTAGGATATAATTTTGCATTCCGTGGAGGATTGTCATTTAGTTTGGGTGATATCATCATTCCAAAAGAAAAACAGGAAATGATTGATGCCGCCAACAAACAGGTAGATGGTATCATTGCAAACTATAACATGGGATTGATTACCAATAACGAACGTTATAACCAAGTTATTGATATTTGGACTTCTACCAATGCTGAGTTAACCGAGTTGTCTATGAAACGTATTCGTGAAGATAAACAAGGATTTAACTCTGTATACATGATGCTTGATTCTGGAGCTCGTGGTTCTAAAGAGCAAATACGTCAGCTTACTGGTATGCGTGGATTGATGGCTAAACCTAAAAAATCCAACGCAGGAGGTGGAGAAATTATTGAAAACCCAATTCTTTCTAACTTTAAAGAAGGGCTTTCTATCCTTGAATACTTTATCTCTACGCACGGTGCTCGTAAAGGACTTGCGGATACGGCACTTAAAACAGCAGATGCGGGTTACTTAACACGTCGTTTGGTAGACGTATCACAAGATGTTATTGTATATGAAGAAGATTGTGATACACTAAGAGGTATTGAAGTATCAGCTCTTAAGAAAAATGATGAAATAGTTGAAAAACTTGGTGACAGAATCGTCGGTAGAACCTCATTAAATGATGTTTATGATCCAATAACACAAGAACTATTAGTTGGTGCAGGAGAACATATAGATGAAGAAATTGCTAAAGCAATTGATGAGTCTGTATTAGAATCTGTTGAAGTACGTTCACCATTGACATGTGAGGCCAAAAAAGGAATCTGTGTTAAGTGTTATGGAAGAAACTTGGCTACAGGAAAAATGGTTCAACCAGGTGAAGCTGTAGGTGTTATTGCCGCACAGTCTATTGGAGAACCAGGTACTCAGCTTACACTCCGTACTTTCCACGTTGGAGGTATTGCAGGTAACATCTCAGAAGAAAATAAACTCGTTGCTAAATTTGACGGTATTGCAGAAATAGACGACTTGAAAACTGTAAAAGGTACAGATAATGAAGGCAATGATGTTGAAATAGTGATTTCAAGAACTTCTGAATTAAAACTTGTAGATGAGAAGACAGGTATCACTTTGACCACTAACAATATCCCTTATGGATCATTCATCTATGCGAAGAATGGTAATAAACTCAAAAAAGGAGATGTCGTTTGTCAATGGGATCCATATAATGGTGTTATCATTTCTGAGTTTGCTGGAAAAGTACGTTATGAGAATATTGAACAAGGAGTTACTTATCAAGTAGAAATCGATGAACAAACAGGTTTCCAAGAAAAAGTAATTTCAGAGTCTCGTAATAAGAAATTGATACCAACACTTCATATTGAAGATAACAATGGCGAAACCATGCGTTCATACAACTTGCCTGTTGGTGCTCACTTGATGATTGATGATGGAGAAGAAATTAATATGGGTAAAATCTTGGTGAAAATACCTCGTAAATCAGCTAAAGCGGGTGATATTACAGGAGGTCTCCCAAGAGTTACCGAGTTGTTTGAAGCTCGTAACCCATCTAACCCAGCAGTAGTTTCTGAAATAGATGGTGTGGTGTCATTTGGTAAGATTAAACGTGGTAACCGTGAAATTATAGTTGAATCTAAGCTTGGTGTCATTAAAAAATATCTAGTCAAACTTTCGAATCAAATTCTAGTACAAGAAAATGATTTTGTAAAGGCAGGTATGCCATTATCTGATGGTTCTATCACTCCAAACGATATCTTGAACATTCAAGGGCCATCTGCAGTACAACAATATTTGGTAAATGAAGTACAAGAAGTTTATCGTCTACAAGGGGTGAAAATCAACGATAAGCATTTTGAGGTTGTAGTACGTCAAATGATGCGTAAGGTGAAGATTAATGATTCTGGTGATACGATTTTCTTAGAAAATCAATTGGTACATAAATCTGACTTTATAGAAGAAAATGATAAGATTTTTGGTATGAAAGTCGTTGAAGATGCTGGAGATTCTGTAAACTTAAAAGCAGGTCAGATTATTTCTCCACGTGAATTAAGAGATGAAAATTCTCTTCTGAAGCGTGAAGATAAACAATTAGTTGTTGCTCGTGATGCAAAACCAGCAACGGCTACTCCAGTACTTCAAGGTATCACGAGAGCATCATTACAAACTAAATCGTTTATCTCAGCTGCATCGTTCCAAGAAACGACTAAGGTGCTTAATGAAGCAGCTGTAAACGGTAAAGTGGATGAACTTGAAGGTCTTAAAGAAAATGTAATTGTAGGACATAGAATTCCTGCAGGAACAGGATTAAGACGATATGATAGCATCATCGTTGGTTCAAAGGAAGAATTTGATGAAATGATGAAAGCTAAAGAAGAAATGAATTTAAATTAATAATATAAAATCCCGCCTTTTAAGCGGGATTTTATTTTTAAATTTTTAGAATATGGCAGAAAATGATAATAAGAATAAAGGCAAAAAGGGACAAATAAACATAGAGTTGGATGAAAAAATTGCCGAGGGAATTTATTCCAATCTTGCGATTATCAACCACTCTGTTTCCGAATTTGTTGTTGATTTTGTAAGTATTATGCCTGGAGTGCCAAAAAGTAAGGTAAAATCTAGAATAATCTTAACACCACAGCATGCAAAGCGTTTGTTGAAGGCTTTGGGGGAAAACGTGCAACGTTTTGAAAATACTCATGGAGAAATAAAAGATTATGAGCAACCTCCAATACCTCTTAATTTTGGACCAACTGGAGAAGCTTAAAAAAAACCTGCTAAACAGCAGGTCTTTTTTTTTAGGAAATTTTCATTTAGGGTCTATTTTTTTTTAATTCTCTACGTTTTTTAAATTCTTCAAACATTTTTTTTCTAAAGTCATTTTCAGCCTTTTTTAACAGCATTATTTTTTTTGCAGGTAAAACAGTCATTAAATTTTGTAGGTACTCTTTTTTTAGTTTATAACGCTGCTCTTCAAAAGTTATCATATCTTCAAGTAAAACTTTGGCTTCACTTTCAGACATGCCTTCATTTATTTGATCTCTTTTTTCTCTTGCAGTTCTGTGTAGTTTATCGTCTTTTGCTTCATAGGCATTGTAAATAGGCCATAATTTTTGAGCTTCGGTTTTGCTTAGATTCAATTGTTCTGTAATGAAAGCAATTTTTAGAGCTTCTATCTTTTCTTTATGTTCGTCTTTTTGCGAAAAAGCCGTAAAACTAACTGCTATGAATAATAGGGTAAATAATGCTTTTTTCATTGTGTTATTCAATTATAAGGTCTTCAATTTTTGAATCAAAATCATTTAGTAAGTAGTTTTCTAACATACTTTCAGATAAATCAACTTTAGTAAAATCATTTAGATATATTGTCTCTTCATCCAAAAAGGATGATAGTTCATTAAATTCAATACCGGTTTCAATATAATTTTCTAAGGAAGCGGTTTCGATGTCATCAAAATCTAAATGTTTATTGGTAAATAGAACATTTACAGCGATTATTAAACTTGCAGCAATCATAGAAGTGTAAGCTAAGCGTTTCCAAGGCGAAAAGGATATGACCTTAGGTTTTTCTTGTATAGATTGCATCACTTTAGTTTCTAATGTGTTGAAATATCCATGATCAACTACAAAACCATTGTCTTTTGGGATTGATGATATTTTGTTTAGAATATCATTTTCAAAGGATTGAAAATAATGTTCTGGAACTTTAAATCCTGTTTGTTTAATATGTTTTAATTTGTTGTCCATCGGTTTATTAGACTAAAATTTTTATCAATAGTTTAATCTTGTTTCAGATAAGCTTCTATTTTTTTTATGGCTAAATGATAAGAAGCTTTTAAAGCTCCCTCGCTTGTGTCTAGTATTTCAGACATATCACTGTATTTTATACCATCAAAATATTTCATATTAAAAACTATTTGTTGTTTTTGTGGTAAAGTAGCAATAGCTTTTTGTAATTGTATTTGAATCTCATCGCCATCAAAGTATATGTCAGCCTCTAGGTTGTCGATAATTTGTTGTTGTAGTTCTTCGCTAGATATTTTTAAGCGTTTTGAAGCTTTGTTTAAAAACGTTAGTGATTCATTGGTGGCAATACGATATAGCCAAGAGTAAAGTTTACTATTGCCTTTAAATCCGTCAATATTTTTATATACCTTGATAAAAGTATTTTGTAAAACATCATCTGTATCTGAATGTGAAATGACAATTTTTCGTATGTGCCAATATAATCTCTCCTTATATAGGGTTAATAATTCCTTAAAGGCACGTTCCCTTGTATTAGGGGATTGTAATCTTTTTATTAGCTCCTTTTCGTCTTCCAATGGGTTGCTTTTATTCTCTTAGACTATTTAATATAATGAAAGTTTAATTGAAAGAAATGTCTTTTTTGTAAACATTTTAATATTAGTTTCTTATGTTGTTTTTTATCGATTAAATACATATAAATACGATAAAATCACATAAAGTTGTTTTGTTTTAGATTTTATTTTACGTTTGTGCAACCTAACCTATAAACCTGTTACCAGAATTACTAACTGGTAATATAGAAGAAGAGGATGCATAGCATCCTCTTCTAATTTTGATAAATAATTTGAATTTATTCAAAGCTTTGCATATCTACAAGTTTTTTGTAAACTCCATTTTTAGCAATGAGTTGACTATGACTGCCTTGTTCAACGATTTTCCCTTTTTGCATAACAACGATATTATCTGCATTTTGAATTGTTGATAATCTATGAGCAATAACAATAGATGTGCGGTTTTGCATCATTTTTTCTAGTGCATCTTGTACTAATCTTTCACTTTCGGTATCCAATGCTGAAGTAGCTTCATCCAAAATCATAATAGGAGGATTTTTTAGTACAGCTCTAGCAATGCTCAAACGTTGTTTTTGCCCTCCTGATAATTTATTTCCAGCATCACCAATATTGGTGTTTATACCTTCTGGTAATTCTTGGACAAATTCCCAAGCATTGGCAATTTTTAGAGCTTCTACAATCTCATCATCACTAGCATTAGGTTTACCTAATAGAAGGTTGTTTTTTATGGTGTCGTTAAATAGTATAGCGTCTTGGGTAACGATACCCATAAGATTTCTTAGCGAGCTTGTTGTAAATTCGCGTATATCAGTCCCATCAATACTGATAACCCCTTTGTTTACATCATAAAATCTGGTGATTAGGTTAGCAATGGTAGATTTTCCACTTCCAGATTGTCCAACTAAAGCCACGGTTTTTCCTTTGTCTATACGTAGAGAAAAATCTTTGAGAACATATTGTTCATCGTATTTAAAATAAATTTTTTCAAAAGAAATGTTAGAATTAAAATCGGCTTTTGAAATGGCATTATCTTTATCTTTTAAAGGAGATTCGGTTTCAATGATTTCAAGTATTCGATCTGCGGCGGCATTTCCAGCTTTAACCTTATAGCTTGCTTTACTAATAGCTTTTGCTGGAGTAAGTATTTGATAGGCTAATGCCATATAGGTAATAAACTCACTACCAAGTAAGCTTTTATCTACTAAAACCATACTACCACCATACCAAAGTAAAACAGCAATAGTGACAATTCCTAAAAATTCACTTGCGGGTGATGCCAGATTTTGTCTGTTGAGTAAAGAATTGGAATATTTATAAAATCTGTTGGTAGAAGCTTTAAATTTGTCGTAAAAGTTACCTTCAGCATTAAAACTTTTTATGATTTTGAGACCACCTAAGGTTTCTTCAAGCGTTGAAAGAAATTGTCCTTGCTCTCTTTGTACACGTCCTGATTTTCGTTTTAGACTTTTTCCTATGACTGAAATGATATAACCAGAAATAGGGATGAAGACAAAAACAAAAATGGTCAGTTTTACAGAGATGAAAAACATAGTAATAATGGCAAAAATTATGGTGAGCGGCTCTTTTACAATGAGCTCTAAAATAGCTAACATAGAATTTTTCACCTCGTTGACATCTCCTGAAATTCTAGCAATGATATCTCCTTTTTTTCTTTCGGAATAATAAGAAATTGGAAGATTTAAAACTTTTTTATAAACAATATTTCTTAAATCCATCAAGACCCCATTTCTCAAAAAGGTTAAAAAATACAACCCAAGATAGTTAAAGAGGTTTTTTAATAGAAACAAACTAATAATGATACTAATCATATATAGCAGAGTTGTTTCAACGCCTTTGGTATTGGTGGTTGATGTGATGAAAAAGTTGAGCTGATCTTCCAAATAGGGTTTTATTTCTCTTATACCTTGATAGATAGGTGCTGTATTTACTTTCTTGGTTTCGCCAAACAATACATTTATCATAGGCATTAGTGACACCATAGATAATGTACTGAATAGTGCATACAGTATATTAAAAAAGATGTTAAGAAATCCGTATTTTTTGTAGGGAACTATGAAGCTCCAAAGCTTTTTTATGTAATTCATTATTATAAATTCATATCCTTCAGGATAGCATCAATTTTAGTTTCCAACAATTGTTCCTTTGAATTAAAGTCTGCCATATTGTCCAATGTGGTATTAACACTAACATAAAATTTAATTTTAGGTTCGGTGCCACTTGGTCTTAAGGCTATTTTGCTACCATCTTCAGTATAGTAGATTAACACATTGGATTTAGGAACCTCTATGGTTTGTGTTGTTCCAGAGATTAAATCCTTAGCTTCAGAACTTAAATAATCTTCAATTTTAATGACTTTTGATTTATTGATAGCCGTTGGAGGATTATTTCTAGCATCTTCCATCATTTGTTTGATTTCCATAGCTCCTTCGATTCCTTTTTTCACTAAAGAAACTAATCGTTCTTTATAGAAGCCATACTTGGTATAAGCTTCAATGAGTTTTTGATAGAACGAACTTCCTTCGGCTTTTGCTTGAGCAGCAATTTCACATGCAAGTAGAGTAGAAGTTACTGCGTCTTTATCTCTAACAAAGTCACCTACCATAAAGCCAAAACTTTCTTCGCCTCCACCAATGAAGTCAAGTTCTGGGAAGTCTTTGATCATTTTTGCTATCCATTTGAAACCGGTAAGCCCAATTTTTAGTTCTACATTGAAAGCTTCTGCAAGTTTTTGCATCATTGGGGTTGAAACAATGGTAGAGCCAATAAAATCATTTCCATCAAGTTTGTTGTCTTTTTTCCATTGTTTGAGTAAGAATTCGGTCATCATAACCATGGTTTGATTTCCATTGAGTAAGACCATATTATTGTTCAAGTCTCTTACTGCAATCCCTATTCTGTCGCTATCAGGATCTGTGCCAATTACAATATCTGCATTTACTTTATTTGCAAGTTCTAAAGCCATTTTTAAAGCTTCAGGTTCTTCTGGATTTGGAGATTTTACTGTTGGGAAGTCTCCATTAGGTTCAGCCTGTTCTTCTACAATATGGATGGATTTATATCCAGCACGTTTCAACGTTTCAGGGATGATGGTAATAGAAGTCCCATGCAATGGGGTAAAGACGATATTTAAATGCTCTTTAGCTTCTTGATTAATAAAACTTCCGTTTTTGATGGAGGCATTTATAAAAGCCTCATCTATATCTTGTCCTATATATTCAATAAGGTCTTCATTAGCATCAAATTTTATTTCACTATATTCAACATTGTTGATTTCAGTGATAGCTTCTTGGTCTTGTGGAGGAACCAATTGTCCACCGTCTTGCCAATACACTTTGTAACCATTATATTCAGGGGGATTGTGAGAAGCAGTCAAAACAATACCACAATGGCAGTTTAAATATTTTAGAGAAAATGATAGTTCAGGGGTTGGTCTTAAATTTTCAAACAAGAAAACTTTTATGCCATTTGCAGAAAATACATTAGCTACAATTTTGGCTAAAGATTTACTATTATGTCTGCAATCAAAACCTATTGCAACTTTAAGGGTTTGGTTGGGAAAACATTTGTGAAGATAGTTACTAAGCCCTTGTGTGTTTTTTCCAAGAGTGTATTTGTTGATTCGATTGGTACCAACTCCCATAATACCTCGCATTCCTCCAGTACCAAATTCTAAATTTTTGTAAAATGATTCTTCAAGCTCTTTAGGGGCTTGTTCTATGAGTTGTTTTATTTTTTGTTGTGTGTCGCTGTCAAATGTTGGTGATAACCAAGTGTTTACTTTGTTTAGTAAGTCTTGTTTAATCATAATATATCTATAAAAATTTTGATGATGTAAAAATAAGCAATTACCTGTAAGCTATAGCTGAAAATAGTAATTACCTATTGAAAATTTAAATCTTCTTTAATTAAATATCGTTTTTTGTTTTCTTTGGTTCTGAGAATAAGTTCTCCCAAAAATCCTGCTACAAAAAATTGAGTACCTATTATCATGGTAACTAAGGCAATGTAAAATTGAGGGCGTTGTGTAATAAGTCTACCGTGAGGGTTTAAGAAAAGTTTATCGATTCCTAAATAAGTTGCAAAAATAAACCCTATACTAAACATAAGTACACCTAATGCTCCAAATAGGTGCATTGGGCGTTTTCCAAATCTTGATATGAACCAGATCGTAATTAAATCTAAAAAGCCATGAAGGAATCTATCGATGCCAAATTTGGTGACTCCATATTTTCGTGCTTGATGTTTTACTATTTTTTCACCAATTTTTGTAAATCCAGCATTTTTGGCCAACACTGGGATGTAACGATGCATTTCGCCGTTGACGTCTATGTTTTTTATTACATTTTTGTGATAGGCTTTTAAACCACAATTAAAATCGTGAAGTTTTACTCCAGAGGTTTTTTTCGCAGCCCAATTAAAAAGTTTTGAAGGAAGATTTTTGGTGAGTTTGTTGTCAAAACGTTTCTTTTTCCAGCCAGAGACCATATCAAATTTTTCGACAACAATCATATGGTATAATTCGGGGATTTCTTCTGGGTTGTCTTGAAGATCTGCATCCATAGTAATCACAACACGACCTTGAGCTTTTTCAAAACCTGCGTGTAGCGCTTGGGATTTACCGAAATTTTTTAAAAACCTAATGCCTTTTACTGCTTTGTTTTTTTTATGAAGTTTGACAATGGTTTCCCATGAGCCATCATAGCTCCCATCATCTATAAAAATAATTTCATACGAAAAACGATTGGACGTCATTACTTTGACAATCCAATCGTGTAGTTCGTTTAAAGATTCGTTTTCGTTAAGTAGTGGTATGACTACTGATATGTCCATAAAATGAATTTCAACAAAAATAATGAAATTAATTTATTGGAAAGCTATTCTTCTTTTTTCATTACCAAACCAGCAATTAAAGAATATAGTAGCCCAAAAAATGCACTCATAGCTATCCAAAAGGCACTACCTAACATAGGATTGGAAAATTTTTCTACCCATTTCATTTGTTGATCTACCATTTCTTCTGTCATATTTGGAGCTTCAAGCATTTTTTCTCGAGTGATTTCCATAGCTTGATTCATAAACTCAGGATCGATGATATAGTTGAAAATTAACCCATAAATAGCATATATGATTGCACTTATGATGCCAATAAGTAGACCGATTTTTATAGCTTCTTTCAAAGTTAATAAACCGGCATTTAGTTTTCTAAATTGATTTATTGAATAGAAAATGATAACTGGGAATAAGATATAATAAATGAGATTAGGCCATTGCTTGCCTTCTAAGGCCATTCCTGTTACATAAGTGATCACAGAGATTAGAACCATAATTAGCCCTAAAATAAGGCCGTAATTCATAGCAAATTTGCCAATAGTTGGTTTTTGTGCTTCCATAGTCGAATTTAAGTTACTAGTTAATACAATTGGTTTAATACAATTGGTTTGTAAACAAATATACCAAAACGTTACAGTATTTGCACCACGAAAACGAAAAACTCCTTTTAAAAAGAGGTGGTATTTTGATAAAAAATCGTAATATTGAATTCGATGCAAAAATAAAAACAAAAAACTATTGTAAGTTTTTAAAAAATACTTAAATTTGCCCCTCGAAAAAACCGAAACGATATAAAGTATTTAGTGATGAAAAAAGGTTTACATCCAGAAAATTATAGATTGGTAGCATTCAAAGATATGTCAAATGACGATGTGTTTTTAACTAAGTCTACAGCCAATACAAACGAAACAATAGAAGTTGATGGTGTTGAATATCCATTAGTAAAATTGGAAATTTCCAGAACATCACATCCATATTACACTGGTAAATCTAAATTGGTGGATTCTGCTGGTCGTATTGATAAATTCAAGAGCAAATACGCTAAATTTCAAAAGAAGAAATAATTTAGTTTGATTATAATATATTAAGGAAGCCTTCAGTTTTTGTCTGAAGGCTTTTTTTGTTTCTATATTTAAGCTATTTTTGAGATATAAATCATTTACAACGATATCAAACTTTTCATATATGAATTATATCCTCTTTGATGGTCCTTCTAGAAATGCTTTGTTGCCATTTACATACACACGCCCTGTTGCTGATATCCGTATAGGAATTCTAACGATTCGCGAAAAATGGGAAAGTTTTTTGGATGTTACTACTACAACAGTGACAGAAGATTACCTTTCTGAAAAATATCCAATGGTAGAAATGGAGTATAACATCATGATTAATGCTTCTTATTTACCTAATCCTGAATTGGTGGTCTTAGTAAAACAATTAGAAGAAAATCAAGCCATTTTTCATAATGATGAAGTTATTGCCTTTTTTGCTCGTGAAGGCGCTGAGAATATAGAATTTGAAGAGTTTGATGCTATAGAATATTCAGGAGACGTTATTAAAATTGAAAATACTTGGGATATTTTCAGTAAAAATGGAGAAGCTATAGACGCTGACTTTGAATTATTGACTAAAAACAAAAGTTCGCAACCAATACCTTCAACTGTAAATGTCATAGCGCCTGAAAATATTTTTATAGAAGAAGGAGCTAAGCTTAATTTTGTAACTCTCAATGCTTCAAACGGACCTATTTATATAGGAAAGAACGCAGAAATTATGGAGGGTAGTGTGATTCGTGGCCCATTTGCCTTATGTGAAAATGCTACTGTGAAATTGGCAGCAAAAATCTATGGCCCCACAACTGTTGGACCTCATAGTAAAGTAGGAGGAGAAATCAATAACTCTGTCATTTTTGGTTATTCCAACAAAGGTCATGATGGTTTTTTAGGAAATTCGGTCTTAGGAGAATGGTGTAATATTGGTGCCGATAGTAATAATTCCAACTTAAAGAATAATTATGCTGAAGTACGTTTGTGGAATTATGAAACTCAAAATTTTGCCAAAACAGGACTGCAGTTTTGTGGATTAATGATGGGAGATCATAGTAAGTGTGGTATCAATACGATGTTTAATACAGGAACTGTAGTAGGGGTAAGTGCTAATATCTTTGGTAGTGGTTTTCCTCGGAATTTTATACCAAGTTTTTCTTGGGGGGGGAGCAATGGATTTACGACTTATCTGACTAATAAAGCATTTGAGGTAGCTAAAATTGTCATGGCAAGACGTAATGTTGAATTTACTCAGCAGGATGCTGATATTCTTGAACATGTTTTTGAGGAAACAAAACAATACAGAATCAAATAAAAACCTTTTTCTGAAGTTGTTTTTTTATTACGGAATGGGTTTTATTGAAGGGGCGTTTTACTAGCGTGTTTTAATTCCAATAAATTGGTAGGGTTTATGCCTAAGCCTTTAACGTTTTTTCTGGTAAATCTAACAACTTCATCATAAAATAATACAACTATAGGAGCTTCTTGCATAATCAAACTATCCATTTTTGAGTATAGTTTTTCACGGCTTTTTGTGTTAGTTTCTGTAAAGGCTTGTTCATACCATAGATCAAAACGTGCGTTCTTAAAATGGGTGTAGTTAGGGCCATTTGGAGCAAAGTTTTTACTGTAATAAAGAGATAAATAATTTTCGGCATCAGGATAATCCGCAACCCAACTAGCGCGAAATATATCCAGCTTTCCGTTAGCCTTAGCGTCTTTTAAGGTTGCTGCAGGAATAACATCTATATTTACAGTTAAACCATGTTTTTGAAGTTCTCGTTGTATATATTCACAAAAACTTAAATAGTTACTTGTGGTTGTTATGGTTATTCTTGGGGTTTGAATACCAGTCTCTTTTTTGAATTGAGCAATGAGTTGTTTGGCTCGTTCCGGTTGGTAATCATAACCAATGTTTGGATTAAATCCGGGTAAGCCTTTAGGGATGAACCCACCATTTGCAGGAATTCCGATGCCATTTCGTAAATAAGTCATCATTTTTTTTCGGTCAAATCCATAATTAATAGCTTTACGAAGCAATTTGGATTGGATTTCAGGAATTTCAGAATCCATATAAAATGCCAAATATTCTGTGTTTAAATATGGACCTCTAATCATATTAACCTCTTTGGTGTAAAAATCTCTAAGTTCACCTTTAGCAGTGAGTATTTCATCCTTGTAAGAGGCGTCCAATCCGGAAATATAATCGATGTTGCCTTGAGCAAATTGTAAAAATTCACTTTGTTTATCTGGTAAAAAAGTGATAGCAACAGATTCTAAATAAGGAAGTTGATTTCCAGATATGTCGGTTTCAAAATAATTTGGATTTTTTCTGAATACTAATTTGATGTTCTCCTCCCAGCGTTTGAATTGGAATGGTCCTGTTCCAATTGGATTTGATCTAAAAAGGTTTCCATAATGCTCTACTATTTCTTTAGGAACAACACTGCAATATTTCATTGTTAACAAACCTAAAAAAGCAGGAAAAGGTTGTTTTAATTGGATTTGGAAGGTGCTGTCGTTTAGAGCCTTGAAATTGTCGACTTTGTTTAATACCCAGCTTCCTGGAGATGCTACTTTTGGGTCGAGAAGCCTGTTGAAACTGTATTCAAAATCAAAAGCGGTAACGAGTCTTGTAGAATCTTTTCCAAATAAAGGGTGTTTGTGAAAATATACATCATTTCGCAATGTAAAGGTGTAGCGTTTAGCATTGTCTGTAATGGTCCATTGCTTGGCAATACTAGGCTCTACGTTTAAGCTATCATCCATTTCAACCAAGCCATTAAACAGTTGATTTGTTGCCCATATATCAGCTAAATCTTTAGAAAATGCAGGGTCTAATGAGCTAATATTTTTGTGTTCATTATACCTAAAAACTAAATAATCTTTGTGGTTCTTGGTTTGTTTTCCACAAGAAATAATGCTGAGAAAGATACAACTTGTTGTAAAATAATGAATTAAGGTTTTGAAGTTTAGGTTTTTGCGTTTTATCATTCTATTATTTAGTTGTAAATTTGCTGCTATTTCATTGTAAAGATAAATTTTTAACACGTCTTAAACCAAGTTTGCTTTAATAAATATGGAACGCAAGAAAGTCGCATTTTATACATTAGGCTGTAAGCTTAATTTCTCAGAAACTTCAACCATTGCTCGAAACTTCAGTAATGAAGGGTTTGATCGAGTGGACTTTTCTGAGAAGGCAGATATTTATGTAATAAACACCTGTTCTGTGACAGAAAATGCAGACAAACGTTTTAAAACTATAGTTAAGCAAGCTCAAAAAAACAATGAAGATGCCTTTATTGCGGCCATAGGTTGCTATGCACAGCTAAAACCACAAGAATTGGCCGATGTTGATGGAGTAGATTTGGTATTAGGAGCAACAGAAAAATTTAAGATTACAGATTATCTTAACGACTTGTCCAAAAATGATTTGGGTGAAATTCATTCATGTGAAATTGATGAGGCTGATTTTTATGTAGGGAGTTATTCCATTGGTGATAGAACACGTGCTTTTTTAAAGGTGCAAGATGGTTGTGATTACAAATGTACTTATTGTACTATTCCATTGGCTCGTGGTATTTCACGAAGTGATACCATAGAAAATATATTGAAGAATGCCAGAGAGATTTCGGCTCAAGGAATTAAGGAAATTGTGCTGACGGGCGTTAATATTGGTGACTATGGAAAAGGGGAATTTGGAAATAAAAAACACGAACATACGTTTTTGGATTT
>Ga0055584_100001496_pt1 | contig 22959 bp, 22 predicted proteins | sample OSDHelmetaG_FD_58716 | JGI IMG/M metagenome (GOLD analysis project Ga0055584, IMG submission 58716) | Pelagic marine sediment microbial communities from the LTER site Helgoland, North Sea, for post-phytoplankton bloom and carbon turnover... | ecosystem: Environmental > Aquatic > Marine >...
GGTGGCATTCACGTCGATCGTCTCTTCAGTCCAAGAACTCCCCCCTCCACTAATCGCCTTTATATGGACGGGGGCGTCTGTAGAAGTCTTGCCAATTTCGATACTATGGTGAAAAACCTGCCACTCATGAGCACGCATATACAATAGAGCTTCATATAGAGAAATCCGATATAGGTGGAGTGAAAGGTCTTCGGGGAGCACCTCCGCAAGGTGAAGTGCAGCCACATCATTTTGCTCAAGTATAGCTTGTATTTCCGTTAGAGATCCGGTAAGTCGTAGAGCTCGATAAAATGCAGAATCAGCCTCTACTAACTGCCCCATTTTGGCATGTGCGATACCCAGCGCCAACCAATTTTCTGTCAGATCCTCTCTCTCTAACGCGAGTTCTAAGTGAGCAAATAATCCGTCTTTGCGCCGCCCAGATTCAAAAAGAGCACTCGCCAATCTAACACGTGCAGTTGGATGTCCGGGACTGTCTTTTAGGACTAGCTTATGGCAATCAATAGTCAAACCCCATTCTTGATGCCTAAATGCCAAAGCTCCAATCTCAATCAGAGATTTAGGTAGCACATTTTCCCGCGCATAATCCATTGCAGTGCGCAGTGTTCGAGTTAGAGCAACCTTGTTATCTCTTATGCGACATTCGGCCTGGACCAGCATATATGACGTCTCACGCGCTTGCTCCCATTGCTCCATTTTTAGTTGGCCTTCTAATCTCATCGCATTGTAATAGACCGCACCATGACGTCCCAGGCCAATCACAACGAGCACGGCATAACAAGAAGATAGAGCCCATATAGACTCTCGATTCCATCGACGGTCCGGAGAGACCAAATCCATTCGAGAAACGAAGAAAAATACGAGCACGCAATCAACAGCGGCCAACCCGTCGGCGATTATAGCATCCGCGAATAAGGCATCTATGCCATACTCCAACTGAAGGTGCACTTTACCTAGAAGGTAAAGCCCGCATACCCCTACAACTGCACAGTCTACAATGATATAATATCGAGACCATGCCCCTTTTCGCGTTGCGGCGATTGCGACAGCAACGAGAAGCGCTCCATGAGCCAGCCAATACACGATACTGTCATGCGAACTAAACTGGTAAGCTTGCAGCAGAGAAGTATAGTACAAACAACCGAAAAACAATGTGCCGATACGAATGGGGACGAGCAGCAAAGAGTAGCTTAGCAAATTATAACGTGCCGATGCAATCAAGCTGCCGAGAACTGCCATCCACAATACGAGTTCAACGCCCTCGGCGCGATATACGCTCAGTACAGTCAATATTGGCAATGCATAGACAAGCCGAAAAAAATGAGTCATAAATTGATATATATATATGGATTTAGTAGATTAAAGGTTCGATTATTGCCGCACTTTTCAGTTAGAAAAAACCCCTCAACTAAAGTTTTTAATATCTCTCTATGCCCAGAATTACCAAAGTTTTTTTATTTGCTATTACCACATTACTTATGAGCATTACTGCAATTGAACTCTATGTCAGAAATTTCGTCATCAATAAGAATTTTGGCATATACCAAGTAGATAAGAATACATTTCCTCACTATCGCCTAATAGATGAATTTTCTTCACCGAGAATTACTATTTCGAATAACCGCAGAGAGCAGGGCAGCAGAGGAGACCGGGAACGCCGCATCGGATTTATAGGCGATTCGGTAACGTTCGGAATCGGCGTCTCAGATTCCGCAGCCTATACCGAAATATTACAGGCATCGCAAAATAAATACGATATATATAATTATGGCGTGCCTGGATACGGTTTAGTTGAATCGGCTGTTATGTTGGATAGTATTCTATCACAGAGAAAGTATGAAGTAATCGTATATACATTCAATTTTAACGATATACATCCATTATCCCCTGGCTATCTATCATTGCTTAAAGATTCAGGCACCCATTTTTCTACCATTGATAACTACCAAGGCTCATGGGGAAAATACAAGCTCTGGACTAAAGACAATCTCAAATTCCTTTTTGTCTTAAAGGAATTGTGGCAGAAAGACAACATCTGGGTAGACCCAGCACCTATAGGCTCTAATTCTCTACCCGAATATTTTAAAGCTAAGTGCTACGACGACCTCTTGGCAGAATGCAAGCATGGCGAACACCTAAAGCTACTCCAATTATGGCTAAATATGTATTCCGACCCCAAGCTACTTTCGTCACTTAGAAAGAAATTCTTGCAAATGGATAAGAAAGCGCAAGCACATGGAACCCAATTAGTAATTCTTCCGTTCTACGACTTCCACATAATGGAATACCACGCGTCTTTCTTTAAGACCGCACTGCATTCATTACTGTCCAATAATCAGATTAGCTATATAGAAACGTTCCCGCTTTTTGAAAAAGAATATCGCGAGTGTGGTTTCTACAGTGACGTCGGCCATCCAGGTATTCGAGGGAACGAACTAATAGCTGAATTAATACTACAAAAACTAGGCCTCATAGACCAATGAACCGAACTCAAAGCGAGATCAATGCCCTCCGCGAAAAACATTCAATACGGCCGGGTTTTCCCGATAACTCCACCGTAGATACCCACCGGTTTTTGTTATCTCATATTCGGGAAGCAAGTCTTTGGGATATACGCGCTCACTAAAACCCCATGCAATCCACCACTGGCCAACCTCTTGCAACTGGTAGCTTATTTCCCACTGGTCTAAATACTGCAAGTACTCTCTATTTTGCGGGAGTATATAAAACACATCGCGAGCCTGATCAACTTGCTGAGAATATGCTGGGATCTTATCGAGAAAAATCGGCCCTATCTGGGGCGATATTTTAATTTGCCCTTTACTAATAAAAGCAATGGAGGATTGGAATTGGTAGGAGCCATAACCAAACGTTAGTTCCTCCTCGACTAAGATCTGGTATATATCCTCATATGACTCGCGCTCATTAGCACTAGCCGCATACTGCACAATTGCTGCACCGTATACAAAACACAAATACGATAAAACAAACAAAGCGACACTGCGAGCAACCCAAACCGCTCTTCTTTCAATTGCGACGAGACTATCGCATATCATGATAGGTGCGATAGGCGCGACAGCTGTCAAATAGCGAATTTCACTTAGTGAAATAAATAAAACTAAACCCGCTGTTATATAGAATGCAAAGGTCTTATGTCTCGGATAGCTCTTCCTCATTGAATTGGATGCATACCACCTAGGCAGGAGTGTGGTGAAACTACCTGCAATCAAGGCGCACAATACGACCAAGCCAGACCATTGCAACCAATAACCCACCCCATTATCAAATCTGGGGTAGCTAAAGAGATCCGTGAAAACGAACCCGCTGCCCTCACCGGAAAATTTTAATGTAATGCCCATAAACAATGCATTAAACACGCCCATCTCATCAACCATTGCCTGGGTCACCCGCAGGAATTTCGAGACTAAAAGCTTGTACGATACAAAGTCATTGCGCAGGTTAAAATAGAGCATCGGCGAATAGCCAATACCAATCCCCAAGCCAAATAGGGCCTTATTCTTAAAAGTATTTTCTTGTAGAACAGACCAAGAGCAATAGAGTAAAATACCTATAAAAAGCACGTTGTTATATAGAGCAAGCCCACAGACCAAACCCAATAGTAGCAGGTATGTAGTAGAGTGATGCACCTTTTCCGAATAGCTAGCCGATAAAACGATACTCGTACAGAGCACGAGTCCTGCAAAACTATACGACATCAAACTCGACAGGAGCACGATTGGTAAGCACAGGGCAAACATAGCCGTTGCAACAACGGCCCAATTATATGGTAGGACGCGTTGATACAGCCAATATGCCCCTCCCAAACTCAATGCTGAAACAGCAAAATAGAAGCCCCGTAAGCTGGATACACTATCGCCAAAGACTAGCATAAACAAAGCGAGCGGGTACTGTTCTACTGCACCTATATAAGGCAGTTGGAAGTGGACAATTGGCCAAAGCCTCCCCTCCGATATATACCTTGCGAGAAGTGCCTGAGGTGCTTCATCCCAGTTCATGCCTGGGTGTACATAAAACGACAAGAAGAATCGAACGGCTAACCCAACTCCCAATGCGCAGCACAGCGCCCATCGAGTGCTATACTTCATGGAAGATCATACGCATAGTGTATATGGGAACTTTTGTCATCTGCCTTCACCGTCTATCTTCACCATCCATCCTCCTAGCCGGCCTTTTACTCGATCAACTAGCGTCCAGACAGAACGTCCCAAACAGGATAAGGTTAGATGGAAATACGGTGTAACAGAAAATGGGGTTAACTTTAAAGCCTCAAATAAACGACGGCGCGCGTTGTCCATTGCGCCCGACTCGCGGTATAGAATACCGTGCTTCACATATAACCTACTGGTGATGGAATCCCGATCTCTTTGCGATAGGAAGGGTGCATTATTAAAATGCTGTTTGAGCATGTACAAGGTCTCGTCTACATATTGGTCGGAATTTCTCTGGGTATAATTACTCACCATCCTGTACTTTGATAGAGACTTATCGATATAGCCGATCGGAAAATCTCTGGCCAATCGCAGCCATAGATCCCAGTCGGCTGGTATAAATATCGATTCGTCAAACAGACCAACCTGGTCTAAACAAGACCGACGCATGACCACAGTAGGTGCTACGATATAATTCTCTTTTAACAATCGGACGTACGTATTATCTAGATTGACTTTGTAATTGGTTTTGCCAATGACATGCGAGTCTTTATCGATCAAATAGCACGACGTAAAAACGAGCGCTAGCTCTTTTTCAGCATCCAGTTTAGCTACGGAGCATTGCAACTTATCAGGCAGCCATAAGTCGTCGCAATCTAAACATGCTAGGTATTCACCACGCGCATGGCGAATACCTACGTTACGCGCACTACAAGCGCCTCCGTTTTCTTTATATATATACGTGATCTGTTCACTAAACTGCTCAAGTGCTTCTCTAGTATGATCACTCGAGCCATCGTCGACGACAATTACCTCATAATTCTTATAGGTTTGCGCCAAAACACTCGCGACAGTTTCTACGGTATAATCAGCGCTATTATACGCGGGAATAATGACACTGACTTTTACTTCAGGGCCAGCATTGACCGATGGAGTCACAGCCGCCCCTTGTTGCCTTTTATGTAGGCGTGCAGTGCATCTTTCCAATACGGCATCGAATCCATATCCAGAAGGTCGAGCTTGAAATTATTCAGCATTTCAGACCGAGGCCGAGGAGCAGGCAATGGGAATTGGTCTGAGGGAATCCGTTGGACCTTCACATCTTCTTTTCTTCCCATTGCATCGACAATTTCCAATGCAATCTCCCAGCGCGAGGCCGTTCCTTTGTTCGCAAGGTGGTAAAGCCCATACAAGCCAGAACCGACAACTTTCATCATCTGCGACGCGAAATCTGTCGTAAATGTCAAACTGCCAAACGTATCGTCCACCACCTTTAACTCATCCTGTTCACTGCATAATTGAGCAATTTTACGCACGAATTTTTTATCGATATCCCATCCGCCGACCATCCATCCAGCGCGAAAAATATAATAGTTGCTCAACGCTTGTTCTACTATGCGCTCTCCTGCGAGTTTTGATCGACCGTACACGTTGATTGAACCAGGCACATCGTATTCGTGATAGGGCTCATCTTTGTCCCCACTAAATACATTGGCCGTGCTAATATAGACCATCGTTGCACCAACCTCCACACATGCGCGAACAATATTTTCTGTACCAAACGCGTTACAAGCATAACCGTGTTCTGGTTCGAGTTCGCAGCGATCTACATTGGTTTCTGCAGCCATATGTACGACGAGATCTGGCTTGTGCACGCTAAATGCTTGTCGCACAGCTGGCCAATTTCGTATATCCATCTCTACCTTGGCATGGCCTTTTACCGAACGCCCGGTAGCAACCACCTCGTACTGGCTCTCTCTAGCTAGCTCTTCAATCACAGCAGCCCCTAGCATTCCAGCCGACCCCGTCGTCAGAACTCTCATTAGCTACGCTCTTATAAATTTAGTTGTTATCGATTGTACACTGTATTGCGAATAGTTTTCACTATCCGAATAACCCGACTTTTCCATATCACGACAGAGCGACCGACTATACCACTTGTATACGTAGTATAGTCCCTCTCCAACTCACTAAAGCCCGGCACATGCACATGCCGCTTGCACACTTCACATACAAAATTATCAGCGAGTTCGCTAAACCCATTTTGCGCCAGGTGCATCGCCCATTCGCGCACATTCGGCACAAACCATACGGTCTGAATATCAGGTGGAAAGTCGCTCAGTATCTCCAGGTCTCTTGTACCGGGTTTCCTTGAGGTCGAGACGAGCTGAGAAATCCACAAGCCCCGCAAGAAATCCGCTCGAAACCCTGTGCCAAAATAGTTCAACAGCCTATCAAAATCAGCGTGCTCAGCATTGTACTCTAATAGCCTGAGTAGCTCTTGCCGCGGACAATCGCTCTCGCCTACCGGAGTTTGCCCAACAGCAGCAACCGCCTTTCGCCGCTGGCCAACCCATCCCCAATATAAGGCCATATCAAACCATTGCCCTCCCCTTCCATTTTCTCGGCGGCCGGCCCCGGCCACCTCGGCAATGACGGCACATGTCTTTGCCCTTGCTTCTTCCGGCGTATACGGAACGTGTTCCTTATAGAACGGCTCGTAGCTCTGTAAGCTTCGGTCATTTCCGACGACCGCATCTAATGCTTCTGGCATTTGCTCTGGACTGTGCACGATGAGCGAATCGACTAACCCGTGAAAGGGCGTGCGAATTCCCGTCTCTAAAACGATGACTGGAACCCCTTGAAAAAGCGCCTCAATGCACACTTGCGATACACCGCGGTTGAGCAACACATCGCTTGCCTTAAGCAACTCTTCAACGCGCACACTCCCCTCGAGAACGCGCGCCCGTGGAGCGCATTTATCGACAAAGGGCATAAGCGATTGCAACGACTCAATAGGATGAGGTTTTATAACGAGTTGGTATTCTGATGGTAAACCCTGTGCAGCTAAGCTAAGCTGTCGCTCGCGAACAACTGGGCTCTCGCCGGCATCGTGCAACCCAGTCAACGTTAGCGCAGCAACTGGGCGCAGCGGATCCAGCCCAATCGATTTTTTGCTTTCTGCCTTTTCTTCTGCAGCGACTCTTCCGATGCTACCCCCATAAAAGGGCCAACCAGTCACAGCAAAACGGGCAGCGGGAAATCCGGCTTGTACCATCCCCATGCGCTCACTGTCGGACGCTGTTAGAACTTTATCTACAGGCAAAATATAGTTATTCACCGACCCTCTATTCAGAGCGATCTGATTCGACTCTTCAATAGCAATCGTTGCAATATTCCTCTGCAGAGCCCCTTCCAATAAAGCAAGCGGGCCGCCGCGCGGCTGCAGCGTCGAAAAAATAACAGCATCTATATTCTTTTCCCAAATGCTGTCGGGCAAACCATCTGTATTAAATCCGGTAGAGGGAAAGCCTGAAGTGCTCAAAGTGCGTTCGTTTAACCAGGGAGATATGCTCTCGTATACCAGATGGAAATTCCAGTCCGGCAGGTGAACAGACAAGAGCTTCGCATTGCGCACATGCACCGGGCTAACTATGTAATAAATAATAGTGGCAGTCATCGAATGAAAGCGACCTTCAAACCGGTGTTATTTACTTTGCGAACAAGGAAAATGCATCGAGGACTCTTCCAACATAGTCATCAAGTGTAAAGTCATCATGGACTCTTTGCTTGGCGCTTTCCCCCATTTCCCTACAACGCGCCCTGTTATCGTATAGGTATTGTATCTTGTCCTTCAACGATTCCACATCGCGAATTGGCACGACAAAGCCATCCTGACCTTCGCGAACTACGTCTTCAGCCCCAGTATTTGTCGATCCGATAACGGGCAATCCGCAGGCCATCGCCTCAATAATGACCTTGGCTAACCCTTCTTCCAGTGACGGAATTACAAATACATCCCCCTGCGAATAGTATTTATAAAGCTCGGTATTTTCGACATAGCCGATGTGTTTGTAGGCACCCTTATACTTTTCGAGCACTGCTTGTATCTCTTGGCTAACTCTGCCAATCAACAACAGCTCAGCATTTTTCAACTTGAGCTCATCAAAGGCCTGCAACAAAAAATGCGTACCCTTTTTAGGCTGGAGAAAGCCACAATAGACAACTCGAAAAACATCGTCACCTTTTTCAACCTGACGAAAGGGACTAAGGTCAATGCCGGTCGGCACACAGAGCACTTTATCGGCCGCTACTCCGTGGTCTATAAACGTTCGTTTCACATAAGAAGAAAGGGCAAAAATATAGTCGACTTCTTCGTATTCGGCGATCCCCTTTTCAATCACTCGCGCACTATTGGGTTCCCACTCGATACCCATTTCCTCATTTTCCTCCGACCATATCTGAGATTGGTAAACAATATGTGAGTTCGTGCGATCTAAGACCGTTGTCATGCCCAAATCTTTAGCCCGCCGAATGGTCTGCAGCGCAATCTGGGCCTCTGCCATTACAATATCTGCACCAGAATCCAAGCTGCGCGCAACCCAATGGTCAATAACCTCATTCACTCGATAGCGCTGGGTAGGTTTGGCTTCCCGTATTTTTGCGGTCCGACTCATAAAGGAACGCAACAACCTCACCATAGTACTAGTGCGCACTTTGCGCAGGTCGATATCCTGTTCACCAAATAGCATATTGACAACGAACGGCGGTAAGTTGTCCGCCTTGCGCCCATACGAAGGAGTAAAAAAGCGGTGTAGATACCCTTTTTGGTCAAAGGCCCGAGCCAACTGCCGACCACGCGAAGTACCTCCGCTATAAGACATCGTTATTTTCATCTCTTAGCGACTAACCGTATCTCAGCCTATAAATTTTGGCTGCACTGGGGGGATCCTATTAAAATTGATTGAAATTTAATGGAGAGGCACAATGCGTATAGTGCGATAATCACTGCAGACTTCGATTGGGAGTCTCGTCTTCAGGCCGAGGCGCGATATGTGCTACTGCAAATCACAGCGCACCCATTATCACTTTCCATAGGATTTTCACGTTAAGCGTTCTATTGCGTTTGCGACTTCATTGAGATCCGCATATAGATCAAAGTCGGAATCTGGAAAAGGCTGGCCACTATCGCGCCCGATAAAAATCAATCCCGACTCTTTAGCCACTTGGTAGTCAGAAGCACTATCCCCGACAAAGACCACTTGGTTAGGAGCTACATCTTCGCTTTTTAGGATCTGTTTTATCGCTTCGCTTTTGGCATGAGGCGGGTCACCGTACAAGCGCTTTAGATAGGACGAAAGCCCACGCGCAGCTACTATTCTTTCGAGTTCGTCTTGGGGCGTTACAGAAGAGATATAAAGCGGCACGCGCTTAGAAAACTTCTGTAAAAATGATTCTGCACCGCTAACCATAGGGCAATTAATAACTCGATCTGCAACTAGGGCAGAAAAATCTATAGCCATCTGCTCTATGGCCTTTTCGTCTCCAGGTCGCTTCAATAGATGCTCAACGTAATAAGTAAACTTAAAGCACCTCGGTTTAGCGTGGTTTTCCAAGTGAAAGGAACGCATGGCATCACAATAGTCTGGATAGCGCGTAAAAAACTCATCAAATGCGCTATTCTTTACAGCATTCGACTCTACTATAACTCCATCAAAATCCAGTATGACCACGCTAACTTGAGTCACGTGCTGATTCTCCCAATGCATTGCGCGCAGCGGCATGTAGATCGCGAGCCGAATCGCCCAAAAAGAGAATATCCGTCCCCAGCGCAATAAAACGAAAACCCTGTTCTACATGTCTGGCGAGTTCCTCGTGTGCCGTATCCGGATGCACCAAGTGAATTCCAGGAGCTAAGCCCCGCTCCTTCGTCGCTTCTAAAACGCGCAACTTAGCGGCTTCGACATCGGGATGGCTAAGCTGGCCGGCAAGTCCCATAGAACAAGACAGGTCATATGGACCAATATAGGTTCCATCTATGCCAGGTACAGAGAGTATCTCTTCAATATTGTTGACCGCATCGATATGTTCGATTTGCAACATTAAGAGCCCATCTCGATTTGCAGAGTCCATGTATTCATCAAACCGGACCCCGTACCCCTGTGCCCTAGCGAGACCAACTCCTCGGAAACCTTCTGGGGGGTATTTGACGCTTTTTACCGCCAACTCGGCTTCTTCTTTTGAGTTGACCATAGGCACAATGACCCCAGCCGCACCAGAATCCATTACGGCCTTGGCCTGGATTGGATCGTTCCAAGCTAATCGCACTAGGGGCACTGCTCCTCGCCCCTCTATTGCAATTAGCAGATGCAGAACTTCCGAAACATCTATGGCTGTATGCTCGGTCTCGACGACCACCCAATCAAATCCCGCATCGGCGAGAATTTCCGCAATCGACACGTGCCCCATCGACATCCACGATCCAATGCTAGGCTTGTCTTCGCGGAATTTCTTTTTAATTGAATCGGCTAACACGATCTCCCCTTTTTTAGAGCTTGCGCAGAGCAATGCGTCCAAATGAACTAAGTCGAAATCTCTGTAAATACTCTTGAAATGCCTCGCGCGCTTCGTCTCCACGCTGTGTCATTAAATAGCGGAAAAATCTAGGTAGTGGCGCATCTGGATTCAATTCGATCTCGTGACGCACCGATTCTACGTCAAACATCCCCGGAGTACTCAATTCGAGCGCCTCGAAACCATGCCGCTGGTATAGCTCTGTGAGCCCTTCAACAGAGAGTAAGTTAAGCCGTTCTGGAGGATAAACGCCATCAGCGCGATCCCAGAGCACTTGGATATCAAACCCACTCCCCAAAACGGTAGTTGCCAAAAGCAAACCGCCCTTTTCCAGCACTTTTGCCGCCTGGGCAAAGAGCAAATCCGGGTCTACACAACGGTCCAAAATATCGAATGCGAGAAATAGATCCGATCGAGGTAATTGTCCCAACTCTGCAATGGGCAATGGCTTTAGCTTGACTCCAGACAAATCTTTGCCGACAAATTCAATATCGGCCACGGCATTGGTAACGACAATCTCAAAGAGACTGGTCTCTTGCTGTTGCCCTAGCTGTTCGATTAGCAGGTCGTTGTGGTAGCCCACTGCTATTGCAGAGCGGGGTTCGGGACAATATTCATCCATCACATCTAAGAGCCACTGAGCACGCGGCCTAATCAATTTGCTAACTCGTGCTTCTACCGTGGCCGGAAGAAGTTTTTGGCGCCAAAAATTAGCAGAGGTTGAATTGCGGTAAAAATCGTCTAACACTTCTTCTGAAGGCCGAGGTGACACATATAGGCTCTGGCATGAGTTACAGCACTGATAGCTCATGCCAAACCGCGCAAATGCCTCTTGGCAATCAGAGCTCTGGCATCCCGGACAATTGCTTAGCTCCAATCCTTTCTCGCGAATTGAAACCATATCCTTTTCGAGTAAACGGCGATATTCATTCAGCAATTCCTGGGGCTTAACATCTTCCTCAAATACATTGAGATCGAGTACGACTGTCCTCATCGCAACTCCCCTTCTGTGCAGGTCACAGACGATGAACCCGCGCTGCTGTACACTGAATCTATTATTTCCATAACGCGCAGCGCATCAAGCGTCGAGCTATCTGTGACTGGAATATTTTCGCGTATGCAGCGCAACAACTCCACAACCTGCAATTCCCACGAAAGATCTCGATCAAAATAAACCACTTCCTCGCGCGGATTTCCCACCACTTCGACTTCGTTTTGTCTGGGTTTGCGGCCGATAACGAGCATCTCCCGACCATAGCTGCCCGTCTTAGACAATAATCCCTGCGCAGCCATGTATCCCTTATCTAACCCTATCTCTAAACGAAAAGTATGTTTCCACAGCGTAGCTGAAGAGTGGAGTTGTGCTACCTGCCCATGTGGGTTTCGCAGCAACACAAACGCATTGTCTTCGACCTCGACATCCCAATAACTCGTAGTTAGCATTCCTTGGACATCTGGAAAGTCACCACAGAAGAAGCGAAATAAATCCAGCATATGAATGCCTTGATCGAGCAGTATGCCTCCCCCAGATACGGATCGATCATTTCTCCAGGACTGCTCGAAATCGCGCCCGGGCCCCCCGGACTTGCCATAGACGCCCCTTAACCACAGCACTTTGCCCATACGGCCCCCATCGACGATTGCCTTCGCCTCTAAGATCGCGGGGTGATGGCGGTGGTTGAAGCCAAACATCACCTTTAAGTCTGGATGCATCGACTCGGCGGCAACAATGCGTTGGATATCGCCTAAATTGCACCCGGGTGGCTTTTCACAAAATACGTGGCAGCCTTTCTCTAATGCGTAGATGCAAACCTCTGGAGAGTATTTATTGGGCGTACATACAAAGGCGATATCGGGCTCTAACTCAGCAATAGCACGCTGGTAGTCATCGTAGTGGGGACATGCTCCGTCCAGTTCATCTGCACTCATAAATCGATCGCAGATACCAACTAATTCTAAACCATCGAGTTCCTCGATTACACGCCTGCGAATCTGCCCCATATAGCCGTAGCCAATAACGATCGCTCTCATATACTCAACTAAATTTCCTTGTAAACCGCCACAGACTCCTCGCGCATGTACTAAAATTATCGCGTGCCAGGCAGCTATACACCTGCCTATAGCGATATTGCAACCGTTGATCAATCACAGGCGCGAATCTTGTCCAGCAGATCGCTCTGTATAGGATCTGATTCTAGTATGCTGATGATATTATCTACCTCATTGGCGTGATCAACGCCAAAGGTAACACCTTCCGTCACGACGCCCATTACCCTATGACCATGTTCGAGTAGACGCATCATATCGATTGACTCGACTATTTCAAACGGCGTTTCAGGTAAATTGACATATCGCTGCAAAAAGTCAGCCCGAAATGCGCGAATCCCAGTCTCTCGGTAAATGGGACACGCTCCCTCTTTCTGCACATAGGGTATAGCAGCTCTGGAATAGTACATAATATAGCCGCTCTGATTGCAGGCAGCCTTAACTATATTCGGATTGAAAAAGTCCGCTTCTCCTTCTAGTGTAGAAAGCAAACTAACGCTCTCGATTTCATCCGCTTTGCCAAAAGGCCGTGCGACCAGCTCGAGGTCCCCCGGCAACAAGAGCGGCTCGTCGCCCTGTACAACGACTACCACATCGCCATCGAGCGACAGCATGGCCTCTGCAACCCGCTCGGTCGATCGCTCATGCTGGTCGCTGGTCATAACGGCTTTGCCCCCTGCGGCATCGACTACATCGGCGATCTCTTGATCGCAGGTAGCGACCACGGCCTCGTCAACCCCTTCAGCGAGCAGTGCGCGGCGACGCACATGCTCAATCATCGGCAAACCTGCGATATCAACCAATGGCTTGCCTGGAAAACGCGACGAAGCCATTCTGGCCGGCACGACTGCTATTACTTTTTCAACCATTTGATTGCTCCATGTGATCACACTTGCTCTTCAGCCTTACTGCGGCAATACTCCACAGTCTACGTTGATACATTGGCCCGTTATAGCGGATGCCTGAGACGAGGCCAAAAACAAACAGGCCTGTCCAATCTCACGCCCCGTAGGCAGCGTACCCAACGACGATTGTGAGGCGGCAAAATCGCTCAAGTATTTTTCTACACTAGCACCACCTGGCGGCGCGTGCTCTCCTTCGAGAGCATCTAGGAGTCCTTGCGTCTCAACATATACCGGACACACTGCATTGACCCGTATCCCCATTTTTCCCCACTCCTTGGCGAGCGCTTGTGTAATACCATTTACACCAAATTTAGAAGCGCAGTACACCGAGTTATTTGCACTGCCCCGCTTCGAAGCCAAGCTAGATATATTGATGATACAGCTACCTTCTTTTAAGACCGAACCCGCTGCCTGACAACCAAAGAAAACTCCTTTTAGATTCGTATCGATCATTTGGTCCCAAAACGCTTCTTCCACATCCTGTGCCGGACACCACTGGGAGTAGCCGGCATTATTAATCGCTACATCAACTTTGCCCGTCCATTCTACCGCTGCGCGTATAAATGATTCCAACTGTTCTGGCGAACGCACATCGACCGGGTGAAACTTTGCACGCGCACCCAGTTCATCGGCCAAACCACTATCACTGCGCGAACCGATCAGCACGTGAAATTTATTCTCGTAGAAAATCCTCGCTATAGCAGCACCAATCCCCTTACCGCCCCCCGTGATCACTACCGTCTTGCCATCACTCATATAGTCACCTCATATAGTCATGGCGGAAAAACCGCCGTCCACTGCTATCTCAGCTCCCGTAACAAACCCCGACGCATCGGATAAGAGCCACAGGACCGCCCCAACTAATTCGTCTGGACGACCGTATCGCCTCATCGCCGTATGACCCAAAATAGCCGCTTCTCGCTCGCTATCAATAAAATTCTGCTGACTCCACTCTGTCGGAAAGAAACCCGGCCTCAGCGCATTAACACGCACGCCCTTCGTAGCCCATTCGCGCGCTACATTCTGCGTCAGATTCTTCACGCCCGCCTTGGCAACAGAATAGGTAAACGCCTTGGATAGCGGAGGCCCTGCTGATGCTGAAGAGATCGTTACAATCGACCCCCTACCTTTTTCTACCATATGACCACCAAAGATGCGCAAGCCGCGCATTGTGCCAGTCAACTGCACGTCAATAATGGCATTCCATTCTTCGATTGGTATATCTAAAAAGGGCGTTGGAGCGTTAAGATTTGCTCCGAACACCACACCGTCAATAGATCCATACTCGTTCAGTATCCAGTCTCTAATGCGGTGAAAGTCTTCGTCTTTCGTCACATCTAGCTGGCCGGCTATAGCCTGCAAGTCCTCGCTGTTTATGCCATTGACAACCTGCTGCGCAGCATCGATATCTTTGTCTAGAACTACAACTTTCGCCCCTGCTCTTGCTAGACCGCGCGCCATCTCACTAACCAAATGTCCCCCTGCACCCGTCAGAACAACTACTTTGTTCTCTAGGGCAAAGAGCTCTGACAAATAACTCAATATTCTACCTCCCGTATGCGTTTTTCACTAGGTTTAGCTCTTCCTGACAAAGAGGCAGTTTTCGCCTAAATAACCGCTGCGGCTTTGCAGGACCCAATCGAACTCTTCAAAGAGTGCCTTGAGTTCGTTAGCATAGACATAATCTTCATTGGCTTCAATCAAGATACTGCGCAGCTCCGGCCCAGCGAGTATTCCCTTCGCTCCTTGTAATATTTGGTATTCCACGCCATCCACATCGACTTTTAGATGATTCGGAGGAGCAATAGCAAATTGGCGCACAAAATCATCCAAAGGAAAGCTAATTGTCGGTAGCGAAAAGCTAGGGGTAAAGTCATCGCCGCGCCAATTTTGGGGCAAACCCAACGAGTGCAAGGCGCTGCCAGAATCCATGCTATAATAGTGAAATGGCACTACGGCATTCTGGTCATACAATGCTATTTGAAAAGGGGTGACTTGGTCTTGGACATTATTTAGAGCAATGTTCCGACACAGCTTGGAAAAATTCATAAAGCTCGGCTCAAAAGCAAAAACTCGGATATTGCCTTGTAGAAAACGGGTTGCAATTAATGAATACGACCCGACATTGGCACCGATATCGTAAAACACATCGCCCGGCTGAAACCACTCTTCTATCCATTGCACCGTTTCTGGCTCTTTTTCGACTTCGCGGAGTCGCGTCTCAAGCTCTATGCGCGAGTCTACATACATGTGCAAGGGCAACTTATAATCAGTCCGCCGGACTACCTGGGTCCGCTGCCGCACACCTAGTAAAAAACGCGTTGGCAGTATTGATAGGGCCCCTGAGAAAAGCCAGAGAGCAACGCGCTCTACCCACAGCGCCACAGTTCGAACAATCCCATATACAAACTTTAAATATGGGCGTATATATCGATACATTTATTTAGGCTTCCCCATCAAACGTTTTAATTATTTTCGCTGGAACGCCAGCGGCGAGCGTATTGGGAGCAATATTGCGAGAAACGACGCTTCCTGCTCCAACCACGGAGTTGTCTCCAATAGTCACCCCCTTGAGCACAACCACATTGAGCCCCAGCCAAACGTTCTTACCAATAATGACACTTGCATCTAAACCCAACGTAGATGAATTGCGACGCTCATCTGGCGGCCAAGGTGCGTGAAAGTCGCTGTCTGCAATAATGCAATTGGGCGCAATCAGTGTCCCGTCGCCAATCTCAACTCTCTTCTTACTCGTAATGGCAGATCCATTAATCTGCACGTCGTTGCCAATGACAATTTCTCCACTTCCCATTGTAGTGAACTGACAAGGTGCGTGTAGGGTAATTCCCGCGCGGCGATAGTCAGACACTAGGTGAATATTACTGCCAAACACTATTTTCGAATTTAGCGTATCGTGCATAGTCACCTGGAACTTGCCCCAGATACTCGGACTATCACCTACCGTTAGATTGGGGTATATGAGCTTATATAAAGCTAAAGTAATGCGCCCTTTAAGGGCTAACCCCCGATAGATATAATGGTGATGGTAGAGCCACCATACCTTTCTGCGCAGCCGAGTTCGCAGCGTTAGACTCATATCGTCGTCCAAGCTCATATCTTGCACTTCGTTTTTTTAACAGCCCATCGGTGAAAGAAAGCCCTACGACTTCACCGAACCGCCCTCAATGCTCTTGGTAGGCATATATCATCAGCGTGCTCGAAGGTTTTGATTTATGCCTATCGTATGGTGGCGAGAACGAACTATCTACCACTAGCTCGAAACCAGCACCTTCTAATATTGCCAGTATCGCCCCAAGTTTGTTCTGTTGTTATTCAGGTCCCGATGAAACTCGATGACGACATTCTGTATAAACTTTAGTTTGTCCCGATCATGCAGTTCGCGAATGATCTTTAGCTCAACCCCTTCAACATCCAGTTTTAATAAATCGACTGTGCGATCTACAAAGCGAGAGAGTGCGACCGATTCAACCTCGCTGCCAATAGGAACTAGCCCCTTACCTTCCAGGCGATTGGTAAGGCTCATTCCAACTGCTGTTCGATTATTATAGTCAGAGTATAGAATAGCTCGACCGTCGGTATCACTTACTGCAGCGTTGTATAGGCGAATATTTTGCAAGCGGTTGAATGAGACATTAGCCCGAAGCTTTTCGAATGTGCAGCGATCTGGCTCAAAACCTATTATTTCGGCCGTTTTATAGGCCTGTTTAAAAAAGAGAATACTGAGACCAATATTGCTACCGCAATCCACGATAAAGGGCTTTGCCGCCGCTAGCTGTATATCATAAACTCTCTTAATGAAGATATCTGCTATAAGCCCATCGAGCGCTCTGCGGTCTGTGTATTCTACTTTCATCCCCAACACGTTCCGCAGTTTACTCTGAGCAAAAGAGGGTATTAAACGACTCAGTATAAGTTCACAATACAATCCCCAGAGTGACCACACTCTTTGCCGCTGGCCTTTATAACGCAATAAAACCTTAAAAAGGTAAATCGAATCGGCTAATCCCATAACCCATCATTGCTATGCGCAATACCAAGTAATTGTGGATTCAACTTCTAAGTGCACCTTTCGCGATGTGTAAAAAACAAAGGTCTACCGGTATATTTCCTTTGTCTGATCACTCGCCCCACGAAGAGGAGCCTATGAAAGAATATACTCAGCTGGCCCTGCCTCAAAGATACGAAATATCGGCATTATACACAGTTGGACAGGGTCCCACGCAGATTGCGCGCGTAGTCGGTGTAGGCCGCACAACGATCTCGCGCGAATTGAAACGCTAAAAGCCCTAACGGTTATTTTGCGCAAGCAGCCCATCAACGCGCCCAACAGCGCCGTACGCCTGTGCGCCGTCGTCCCCTCAAATGAACGGGGCGTTGCCGTCGTCTGGTCGAAGGTAAAGTGCGTCATCAATGGAGCCCCGAGCAGATTGCGAATTGGCTCGGACGCACGGAAACGCTTTCGATATCCCATGAGCGTATTTACCTGCATATCCGCACCGACCGAAGCAAGGGAGACACCCTTCATAGGCACCTGCGCCAGCGACTGCGACCGAAACGAATGCAGCCTAAAACGAGGTATAAAGGCTCGGTATCCCACCGCGTTTCTATTGATACCCGCCCTGCCATCGTCGAAGAAAAAACCCGCATCGGCGATTGGGAAGTCGAATTAATGATGGGCGGTCATGGGGGTGAGGGCTTGCTGTCCCTGGTCGAACGGAAGAGTCGCTTCACCCGCATCGAGCCGGTCCTCTCTAAGCACGCCGATCACGTAGCCGACGTGCTCATAGGCGCGTTGGATAATCTCAAGAAGCAAGTCCACACGCTGACCATGGACAACGGCACCGAGTTTGCTTAGCATGAAAAGGTAGCCAAGGCCCTACAGGCTGACGTCTATTTTGCCCATCCGTATTGTGCTTGGGAGCGCGGACCGATCGGAAATACCAACGGATTGTTACGCCAGTATTTTCCCAAGGGAATCAACTTTAAAACGGTCAGCCAAGCGAAAATTCGACATGCTGAAAATTGACTCAATACCCGACCTAAAAGGAACTCGGGTTTCGAACGCCCAACGAGGTGTTTCAATACGAAATATCTTAAACACTAAACGTGCACTTCAGACTTGAAACCGCCAATCACTTCTTTATACAAACTGCAATCAAACCGTAACAATCGCACGGTTCACCTTTGACTAAGTTTGCATAGTAAAACTCATTAAGCCTTTCATATAGAGCAGCTACGAACTTGCGTTTGCGAAACGGATATAGCCAATTTGCGACAAAACGCAGGCGCCAGTAAAAGACGCGCGTCAACAAACTGACATTGCGAATTTTGCTATGCCCCATGATTTCGGCGACGCCAAAATATTTCCCCAATACGGCACTTAAGCTTTCGCGAGTAAAGTGTTGATAGTGTTTAGATGATAATGGAATATTAACCGATGGCACAGTAACAATTAACTTTCCCCCAGGCTTTAGAACCTCATGTAACCCGCACAACACCCCAGGAATATCAGCAGGAGCGATATGCTCTAGTGTCTCAATAAAAACGACTGCATCAAAGGGGTCGGCAATCTTTATATCAGTTAGATCTTGAACTGAAAAATCGATCTCCGGACTAAATGCCCTGGCAAAACCCAATGCGCGTTCTGAATAATCTACTCCGACTATTTCTATATTTTCATTTTTCAACTCATAGCAAAAACGCCCATCGCCACAGCCTGCATCTAATACTCTCTGCCCCTCAAAGGGTTTCAGTAAATCTTTGACGACGCGAAGCCGGCTGATATAGTCAACATGGAGCATAAGCCTATACTCGTCGCACCTCAAATCTAGATAGTGGTAGGGAAATTCATACCCCACTTCTTGAATAACCTGTTCCTCTGTCCATTCTGTCTTGCACTCAGCAGAGCGACTTATATCTTTTTCCATAAAGTTATACCTGAGTGATCGGCTTGAAATCAAATGTGCCAATGGTTACTAATCAGCCGCGCTTTCTACATTCACAGACGTAGCCAATGGTCCATCCTCTATGGGTATCAACCCTGTCGAGATAGAAAAAAACAAAAGGGATCACATATTCACATAGCGGCTTGAATACCAAATAGAAAGGATATATAACGGCTCGCGCCATTAGGCTGCGATTTTTTCTAAATTCATCAATAATATAGCGCGGCATTTTAGAAACTATCTTGGCTAAGTTCCAAAAAATGCCACCAATAGGAGTAATCGATACAATCTCAAAATTGGCATTTCTAAACAGAGATTCTAGACCATAGCGAGTAAAGTTATAGAAGTGGTATGGAGCCATGTGGATACCCCAAGATTGAGGCGTAGTCAGATAAAGACTGCCATCGGGCTTGAGTATTCGATTGAACTCGTTGAGGACTTGCTGGGGATATTCCACATGCTCAAGAACTTGAGTATTCACAATCACATCGTATGAACAATCTCTCACTGGTATATAATGCAATTCCGACAAATAAGAAAGGCGGTGACTTTCCAGGCTAAACCCGCTAGTAATATCAGTCGACTGATAAGCGCATTGCTCAAAGTGTTTTTTATATCCCCCACTTCCAGCACCTGCATCGAGCAATATCGCTCCGTCTCTTATCTGGGCAGCCGACGCCTGCAGAAATTGCTCAATTCCCCACCGCTCGGCATTCAGTCTGGCATAAAAACCGCGTCCCAGAGCCCAGATAAAACTCGGCATCAGTCTCTTAACTATCTTCCGCATCCCATTATATCCTTTTAATACAATACACCAGACCTACTCGCAGTCTCTTGCCCCCAGTAGTTAAATACCGCCCGTTTTCCCCACTTCTCCCTGTACAGTGATTGCGGCCTCCCGAGTCTCACCCGAGCATAAGCCAGACCATAGCGCAGTCATATACTCGGCCATCCGCGCCGTAGCATGGCCATCGCGAAAGGGGTCCAACTCATCTACTAGAGTTTGTGATCAACAGGGCATCCCTTTGGCGATGTGCGTGACTGCTGGCCAGGTCCAGGAAGCTACCCAAGTGGAGGCCCTCATGACGCAGATACACCTGCCCCAGCGACGAGGCCGACCCCGCTGTCGCCCGCAACATCTCATCGATCCGAGCAATCTGCGTGGGACCCTGGCCGACTTTATGCAACACGGATATTTCGTACCTTTGGAGGAGGGTCAATTTAGTATACTCCTTCATAAGTTCCTCTTCGTGGGGCGGGTGAATAGATAAAGGAAATATACCGGTTGACCTTTGTTTTTCATCCACCGCGAAAGGTGCACTTAGAAGTTGAATCCACATTCTACCCAATAATTCCGTGCCCCCACTCTGCTTCATATTGCTCATTGGCATGTTGTATAGCCAGTGCACTCCCTTTACCCTCGCGCAAGCTGTGCAGTAATGAGGTCATGTATTGCCCCATTCTAAAACTTGCTCGACCATCGCGGAAGGGGTCTAATTGGTCTACGATAGGTTCCCAGTTCCCAAAATCAGGAACTAAGTCGGGATTCTCTCGATACTGTTCCAATGTCGCAAAAAAATCAGACCAATTTTCAAATACTACTGTGCCCCGCCCCCAGGCGTAATAGGGATGCTTCTTCATATCCATAGCATCGACAAGTACCGATGGAACCCCAGCCAAATAAGCCTCTAATGCCGCCGTAGTACCCACCAAATCACCAATAGCTATGTCCGCCATCAAGCCAGCTTCGGCGGGGAAGGTGGTCCGATCGTCTATTATGAGTAAACGCCCTGTCGCCATAGCCTCTTCTAAAAGAGGCTCAATTCCAGCGATACGTTTGAACAAATCTCTCACCTTTTTAGGTTTACATACCAAACCGAGCGTAGCATCTGCAAGTAGCATTCGCAGCAGTTCTGCATAAATAGACGCGGTATCCTGATTGGTGATGATCGCATTTCTACTGGGCGATGAATTTTCGTCAAAATAGGCGATGACAAACTGAGCCCCTCGTGCTTCCAGCTTTTTCCGTGCTAATTTCGACTGTTCTACAACTTCGCAAAAATTACTGTCGAAAATATAACCCGTGGCGATGATGTTCTCAGTTGAAAGCCTATAGTGCTGCCACAAATCGACGAAAATGGGAGAGTAAGAGAATAGCACATCCGATGCCGGAGTTATGTCTATCGAGGCGTCGTACAGATTCGATCCCTGATAGGACACGTTGATTCCGTCCAACTGGCGCAGAGCCATAGTGCAGCCAATTCCATAAAAGCTGACAAACTCGCTATAATTAATATTTACCTTAATGCCCTGAGTTTTAAAAAAATCAAACCAAAAAGAAAAATCGAAAACTAGAGCACTTATATATTGCACATAGACCCCCACTCGCCCCCTCTCTCTCAGTAGACTCCCCATAAAAGCCCATAGAATGGACGCCCACAGCTTGAGTCCCATCTGATAAAACTTCCAAGTCGAACGCCACAATGGTGCGTCCGGGGAATCAACAGCTCCGGGATACATCGCGATGAATCGCATCCCCATTCCCTCTATAAACTGCGTCTCTTTCTTTGATAGTGGTAGATCTCGACGAGTGCAATAGATCAATACATCTGTGGGATTTATCGCCGTACCCAACCACCAAAACAAATCATGACGCCTGCTCCGGTCACCATTGATACTGAAATTGGAATACGAGATAGACAGCGGAGTCCGGCGGGAACAGACCTCTTCACTCCTCCCAACCCTACAGATACCGAACATTGTATTTAAGAAAACTCGTGGAAACCTGGTAAGTGAAAAATACGCAGGTTGGAACAAATCAGATCCCAAGCCACTTGTCAGGCATGGATAGAAAACTATTTCTACATTCTTCTCTATGCCGTATTCGCGCAAATAGGCAGACCATTTATTGTTCCCCAATAAACAGCAAATCCTCTGTGATCCAGATTGTTCTTCTTTGAGAAAATTTGAAATCACATTAATGCGAATAACTTGCTCCATCATCTCTGCATGGATACGCTTTTCGATGTAGAGTAATAAGCGCTTATAATCTAGGTGTTGCATCCCCAGTTTCCGTAAGAAACCACTGCACCCCAGTTCTCTCTCTCTAACTCTATCGCATATCAACCTGAGATCATGGTTGGCAACCTCATGCCACACCGCATTACCATCGTCGGATCGCAGATGCCCCCAACAATAATCGACCTGTTTAATCTTTATGCTGGCACCGGATACAGTCAAAATTTTTAAGCACCACTTTGCCCATGATGAAATACCATCGAAATACCATATCTCCTCGTGGGCATCGGCACTAGTCCGCAACTTAAAAAACCAGTATACGATCGCTACCAAAGTAATATTGTCGATATATGTCCGAGTACAATCCATTTTCATCTCTGACATTATCTCAGTACTTACCCCGCCGTAAAATAAATATCACGTACATTCCTACGCGCCTGTTTGCAGCGCATATCGGGATATTGTCCGAAAATAACTTGCCCAGCAGGTAGTTCCGAATCG
>Ga0055584_100001497_pt1 | contig 22939 bp, 19 predicted proteins | sample OSDHelmetaG_FD_58716 | JGI IMG/M metagenome (GOLD analysis project Ga0055584, IMG submission 58716) | Pelagic marine sediment microbial communities from the LTER site Helgoland, North Sea, for post-phytoplankton bloom and carbon turnover... | ecosystem: Environmental > Aquatic > Marine >...
AATGTCTTCTGTAGAAATAGAAGATTCAACCCCATTCCAGTCTTGGTATTCTGCCATGTCTACAAGAGCTGCAAACCCAGGTTGAACTAAACCCAACAAGAGCATCAAAGCAGAAATATGCGTTCTAACACTTTGTATTATTTTCATTGTGCACCTCTTTTAAAAAGTGAAGTTTCCCCTTGAGGAAATATAGATTAAATTTTTATGTTCACAGTTACTTATATTACTAGGAAAGTACTTATTAATTACCTAGCATTCTCCCTGCCAATACTACTACAGTATTTAGGTTCAGCCAAAGGCATTTTGATACAAATACTACCATTATCGATTCTAAGAAGTTAATCAAAAATGAAGACTGACAAGTTAACCCTTACTCACTTGGTAATTTATCAGTTCTAGTACCTGCTTATTAGATGTTGAAATTATTGATTGATTAGCAATAATCTATCAATACAGAGTTTATCTAGTTTCATGCTGGTTGCAGGAGGTTGCTATAAGTGAAATTAATGGCACTCGAGGCTTAACCAACTTATAAGCTATTGATATATAAGTATTAAGATATGGATCATTAAACCTCAATGCTGAATTCGATTGTCGGCACTGATATTAATAACAGCGAACTCAGCGATTATCTCTATTTCTTAATGCTACAAGCGGTACGCAGTTATCAATCTCATTATCAGCCAAAACAGTTGGCCACTGGATTACGCACTGTAGAAGCAAGAATTCTTTTATCCCTTAAAACTGAGCAGCCCTTAACTCAGCAAATCCTCTCACAACAAGTCAATATGCCCGATCATGATTTACAGAGTGCTTTTGCTGTATTACTCGAGAAAGGCCTTATCACCAGAAATAACGATAGTTTCAATCTACTTCCTGCTGGTGATGAAATGGCTGCAACACTCTGGGAAATTGCATTAGATGAACAAAAACAAAAATTTGAAAAATTTTCCGATGAAGAAGTAGCCACTTTCAAACGAATTTTAATAGATTTAATTAATCAGCAGTGATTATTAATCGGAGTTTATATCATGGGTAAAGTCGCTTTAGCCGCCAAGATCACTCACGTTCCGTCCATGTATCTATCTGAAATAGATGGTCCCCTTAAAGACTGCCGCAAAGCCGCTATCGAAGGACATCTAGAAATCAGCCGCCGCTGCCGTGAACTAGGCGTAGATACTATCGTAGTGTTCGACACCCATTGGTTAGTCAACTATGGGTATCACATCAACTGCAGAGCAATGGCTAAAGGCATTTACACTAGCAATGAATTACCTCACGTTATTAATAACATGCAGTTTGAAATCGCTGGAAACCCAGAGCTAGGTGAAATTCTTGCGAAAGAATGCAAACTGCAAGGCGTGGAAACCCTGGCTCATGTTGATACAACGCTTGACCCTGAATATGGCACCTTAGTGCCAATGCGTTATATGAATGAGGACCAACACTTTAAAGCTATTTCTGTCTCTGCTCTTTGCACAGTTCATTATCTTGACGATATTGCTCGCTTAGGTTGGGCAATGCGCAAAGCAGTAGAAGAGCATTACGATGGTACTGTCGCCTTTTTTGCCAGCGGCTCACTTTCACATCGATTTGCGCAAAATGGTACAGCGCCAGAATATTTGGATAAAATCTGGAGCCCTTTTTTAGAAATCATGGATCATGAAGTGGTGGAAATGTGGAAAAATGCTGAGTGGTCCAAGTTCTGTGAAATGTTGCCGGAATATGCAGCTAAGGGGGATGGTGAAGGCTTTATGCATGATACTGCCATGTTGCTGGGCTTATTAGGCTGGTCTGATTATGACCAGCCCGTTGAAATAATAACGCCCTATTTTGCCAGCTCAGGAAAAGGACAAATTAACGCCATATTCCCCATCTCTCCACAATCAGGCGAGTCAGTTCCAAAACCTCAAGCAACTAGCGGAAAATTTACCTTTGGTGATAGTCGGCTTTAAAAAAATGTTTTTTTAAATGGTCGCCTGAAAAAAATAAATACTGATTTATTTTTGCAGACTTTTTAAACAATATTTTTAGTTAGAATCTCTTTAGTAAAAAAAGGTTCTAGAGTGCTTATCGCATCTACCGGTTCCGGTGGGATCCAAGCATACATTTTGATCACCATTTTTTCAGGCGTAACATCAATGATAGTAAAACCATTCTTCTCCAGTGGAGTAAAAGGTTCATTCACATCAAGGTCAGTAGGTATTTCAGCACCTACTCCCCTAAATATTGTTGGAAAGCCTGGGCCCGAAGAACCTAAAGATCCAACACAAATACAGCTTATTGGATTATCTTGCATATCAATCTCACCACTTTTAATGATTTCACCAAAGGCAAAAGCATGTAAATCGCCAGAAGCAATGATAGGCGGCCGATTTTTTTGAGAACTCAACATTTCCATGACTCGCTGATGTTGACTCCACCAACCTACAGGCCAATATGGTTTTTCAATCTCTGTACCTAGGGAGCCGTCGCTTTGTCTTACATCGGGATACCAGTCTCCCAACTTACCAGCAGACCAACCAATCGGTGTAGAAGGAATATGCATTAGAAATGCCGTGTCATCAGCGGCTGTTCGAGAACTTAACCAGCCCTCAGCATTGACATTAAACAAAGTTGCATTTTCGCCATTGAACGTACTGTAACGTTTAGTATCGTATAGTAATGCTTCAAACAAATTACCATACCGAAAGGTACCGTACACTTCTGATAAGCCCGCAATACGATCAGCACTAGAACTACCTTGCAAGTCGTTACGGCGAGTAGAATCTGGTAAGAATTCAGGATAATAAAGATTTTGAGTAGCACGAGCAGCAGCTAACTTATCTTCTTCCGGGGGCAGTGAAATATAACCTTCATGCGCCTCATCGTTTTCAAACAAATCGTGATCATCAGTCAACATAAAAACCGGAACTGAACGAAAACGTACGCCATAAAGTTTGGCGATTTGCGGGTCAACAATTCTTTTAAGGATAGCTTCGTTGCTTGAACCAATCACAGGCAAAGCAGGATCTAATGTACCAAACTCTGCATACATGTCTAACCAAGGCTGTTTAAAACCTTCTCCCCTGAAAGCTAATGTCTTTTGATCCCAATATATATGGTCGCCATTGGCAATCACGACATCCGGATTAAAAGATAACCCACGCTCAATTAATTGATGGCGCGATGCCATTTGCAGAAAATGACGCGAGCCATCATCGCCAACCAAGTCTTCATTGCCACCGGCACAAGTGTAAGCGAAAATTCTAAGATGCTCAGGTTCTGCATTTGGCAATGGGAATGTTTTTAATGGCCAGGCATCGGTTAATTGCTCGCCATTCACATCTCTAATTTGCAGTTGGTAATTATGATCTGCATCAAGATTCTCAGCATAAAATTGCCAAAACTGCCCTTCACTATCAGTCATTATTCCCGCTATACGTCTATCATCAATTTGTAGATATGGCGTCTGCGTCAGTGCGGAATTGAAAGATGCTTTAATCAAAATTTGCTCATGACTAGCAACAGGAATCAGATGAGCTAGATCACCTTGATTCCAATCATTAAGATCAGCTTCACTTGCAACTTCAGCGGGATAAGCCAAGTTAGACACTGAACCTAAAGCCATATATGAAGAAGTAGCAGATATTATTTGCAATAAGCGACGTCTAGAAAAATATTTAGCTTTGTTCATTTTTTTAAGCCTGCTAGAGAATATTTTTTTATTTTTTATTTTTTTAAATTTTATTACTAATTTTTTAAATTACTTTAGATTATATAAATTCAGCTTAGCTATTAATTCCCAGCTATCAATAACCTGCCAGTTCATTGCCATCGGCATCTTCAATAAATTCTGCCGCCAACTTTTTAGTCGCATTTGAAAAAAGTGCGGTATCAACACCGACACCAATAAACTTTGCGCCGGCTTCAGAATATTTTGCTACCAGGTCTTTAGTAACAGCTAATACGCCTGCTTGTTTTCCGGCTGCCTTAATACTTTTGATTCCCTGACAAACAGTAGCAACCACTTCTGGATGATCTTGCTGCCCAACATAGCCCATAGACGCAGACAAATCTGACGGTCCAATAAACACCGCATCAACACCTTCAACTGCGGAAATAGCATCGATATTTTTTACCGCTGTGACCGTCTCTATTTGCACCATCACACAAATTTCATCATTAGCCTTGTGCAAATAATCTGGAATTCGATTCCATTGTGCTGCCCGAGCTAATGCAGTACCGAGCCCGCGAATACCTGCAGGAGGATATTTACACGCTCGCACTATTTGCTCTGCCTGCTCTGCTGTATCCACCATAGGAATTAGAACAGTTTGCGCACCAACATCCAGTACTTGCTTAATTATCGCTGTTTGCCCTTCTACAACACGCACAATACCTGAAACGGGATAAGTCGCTATTGTCTGTAAATGCGCCATGATAGATTGCAAATCAAAAGTGCCATGCTCACCATCTATTAATACCCAATCAAAACCTGCTCCAGCACATAACTCTCCAACAGTTGTGTTTGGAATACCCATAAATATTCCGAAGAGTTTTTTATCGCCCTGCAATGCTTCTTTAAATTTGTTTTTAGGTATTTGCATAATGTCCGTTCTATTAATTAATAATTAATTTATTTAAACAAAATTCACTGATATTTGACCAAGTTTGCCGTAATCCGCTGTCACATGATCTCCGGCTTTCACTTTTACAGGTGCAGTAAACGATCCTGACAATAAAACTTGACCAGGTTCCAATGAAATACCGTGAGGTGCAAAACGTTTGGCGATCCAACATATACCTTGCGCAGGATGACCCAAGACTGCTGCGGCCAAACCAGTTTGTTCAATGACACCATTTAATTCGACAATTGCACCACACCAGCGTAAATCAACTTCAGTCGGATTAACTTTGAGTCCGCCGCTAATAATACCTGCATTTGCTGCATTATCGGCAATGGTGTCGAACACTTTTCGAGTATATCCAGTCTCTGGGTTAGCACGCACACTTCGCGCAGCGATAAGCTCAAAGGCTGGTATTACGTAATCAGTTGCATCAAGCACTTCTTCAACGGTGACATTTTCACCCGATAGTTTCTTTTTCAATACGAAAGCCAATTCGACTTCAATTTGAGGGTCAAGAAAGTCAGCTGCCACAATATCACTGCCATCTTCGAAAGCCATGTCATCTAACAGCACACCATAATCTGGGGTTTCTATTTTCATTACGCGCTGCATTGCTCTTGAAGTAAGACCAATTTTATAGCCAATAACTTTACGACCATTCTCGATTTTGCGTTGAACCCAAGCCGTTTGAACCGCATAAGCATCCTCCATATCCATATCAGGATGAGTCAATGTTAGCGGCGCAATTTGCTGGCGATTCTGCTCAGCTAGATAAAGATCGTCAGCAGCTTGCTGAATTTGTTCTTCGGTAAGCATATTTATAAATAATCCTGAATATTGTTTTTGTTGAATTTCAAAACGGGTTCTAATTCTTTCATCTCGAATGATAATGCCATCCCATGCGCATCATAATACGATGAGAAATGCTTGGTAAAAACATCAAAGAATAAATCCGCAGCAGCCTGCTTTTCTTCCATTGTTCTGCCTACACCTAACAAAATTTGCAAATGGGCAAAACCATGTTCGGGATTACCATCAGCCATGCGATATTGTTCGCAACAATAGCCACGACTACGAATACCTTTTAAAGGAAATAGTTTGGTTTCCGCTGCAGCCTGGTGCAAAGCATTAAATAAAGTTTGTATGGAATTCTGATCTTGACCGAGGTTATCTGAATATTCTAGAACAAAATGAGCCATGGTTTTTTCTCCTTAAGCTTGTGTTTCAACGATCTAGTTATCGACCTAGCACAGGAACACGATGAGTGCCGTGTGCGACACAAACATTTTTGGTTTCCATATAGAAATCAAAACTATAATCACCACCATCACGACCAATACCCGACATTTTTATGCCGCCAAAAGGTGAAGGTAAGTTTCGATTGTTTTCTGAATTAACCCACAGCATTCCTGTCTCAACATTTCTTGCCATGCGCATAGCTCGGCCATTGTTTTCAGTCCAGATATAAGCCGTAAGGCCATATTCAGTATCATTTGCTATCTCAAGCGCCTGCTCTTCAGTATCGAATTCGATAGCCGTTAACACAGGGCCGAAAATTTCTTCTCTGGCAATTCTCATGCTGTTATTAGCTTCAGTGAAAAGAGTCGGCGCAACGTAATTACCCGCACCTAAATCCTCTCGCCTAGCGCCACCGACTAAAGTAGTCGCGCCATCTTCTTTGGCAACATCCATATAACTCAGCACTTTTTCAAAATGCCCCGTATGCACAAGTGGTCCAACTTCTGTTTGAGGGTCCAAGGGATGCCCTACTCGTAGATTTTCAACACGCTCTTTTAAAGCTGCCATAAATTTTTCTTTAATGCCTGACTGAATAAGCAAACGACTCGATGAAGTACAACGCTGACCATTTAGGCTGTAGATCATAAAAACTACAGCATCCAATGCTCTATCGAAATCAGCATCATCAAACACAATAACCGGATTCTTGCCACCAAGCTCAAAATGCATACGCTTAAGGGTATCAGCTCCCTGGCGCATAATATGACTGCCAGTGGCCGTCTCACCTACCAGCGCAACTGCTTTAATAGCAGGATGTTCTGTTAAGGCTTTACCCGCATCTTCACCAAAACCGTTAACAGTGTTCCAGACGCCATCAGGTAAGCCTGCATCCTTAGCAATATCAGCTAACAACATGGCACTTAAGGGCGTTAATTCAGCTGGTTTGTGCACGACGGTACAGCCTGCAGCCAGAGCTGGTGCTATCTTCCAGGTTGATAACATAAAAGGTGTGTTCCAAGGCGTAATAATGCCTACAGGACCAATAGGTGTGCGAATAGTGAAATTGGTATGTTCTTCTTGATGTAGCGCTAAGCCATTACGAGATTCTGGCGCTTTATCCGCGAAGAAACGAAAATTCGCTGCCCCACGAATAGCCGCTTGTTTCATAAAGCGAATAGCTTGCCCACAATCCATCGATTCCACTAAAGCAATTTCTTCGGCGCGCTCTACAATTTTGTCTGCAAAATGATTAAGTAATTTTTTGCGCTCTGCACCCGGCATATCCCGCCAGTCGGGAAAAGCAGCCTCAGCAGCATTACATGCTCGATCAACATCGGCAGCTGTCCCTCTAACCACCTCACCCAAAGAGCTTTGGTCTGTAGGTGTAGTATTGGTATAAGTTACAGCGCCTGCAGGAACTTCCATCTTGCCAGCAATAAAATGGCCGGTTGGCTGATCTTTAAATTTCTGTAAATATTTATTCGCTGAATCTAAATTGGTCTCTAACTCACTCATTTTTTACACCTGTTTTACAAATAGTAGGATTGGTCTTTATGCTAATCATGCAACGTAAATATTTAGCCGATATATAGAATACTTAAATACCTGTACTTAGTTATATGTCTGCTTAGCTGTCTTGTTTTAAATTACTTAACATGTTAAGTTATCTGCAAATTTAATGCAAGAACCACTAAATCATAATCAAAACACACAAGGAGCGCTTTATGCGATTTTTATCTTTCAATAATCAAGGCTTGGACTCTTGGGGTGCAATCATTGATGATCAAGTAGTTGATCTAGGCAAAATATTAGGTGGAAATTTACAGTCAATAATTGAAGAAGGTAGGCTTGACGAAGCAAAAGATCTTGCAGCCCAATCAACACCTGACTACCCATTAGCTGAGGTTAAAATCCTTAAGCCTCTTGCCAGCTCAGAGAAAATCGCCTGTATCGGTGTCAACTACGCGAATCGCAATGCTGAATATAAAGATGGTAGTGATGCGCCTAAATTCCCAAGCTTGTTTATTCGCACGCCAGATTCTTTAACAGCTCATGATGAACCGCTTTGGCGTCCACCTGAATCAGATCAGCTCGATTATGAAGGCGAAATCGTTATCGTGATTGGAAAAGAAGGAAGACGCATTAAAGAAGAAAATGCTTATGAGCATATCGCCGCTTTGACCATTATGAATGAAGGCACTCTACGCGACTGGGTGCGACATGCCAAGTTTAATGTGACTCAAGGTAAAAACTTCGTCAATTCCGGATCGCTCGGCCCCTGGTTAGTTAGCGCCGATGAATTCACCGATGAGCAATATGAAAATATGCGAGTAACCACAACGGTTAATGGTGAAGTTCGCCAAGACGATACTACGGCCAGCATGATGTTTCCTTTTAAATATATCATTGCTTATTGCTCGCAATTTTTTCACCTTAAGCCTGGCGATATCATTGCCACAGGCACGCCAAATGGCGCCGGTGCACGTTTTGATCCACCGAAGTATCTTGTGCCTGGAGACATAATAGAAGTTAGTGTCGAAGGGGTTGGCACGCTGGTTAACGGTGTTATTGATGAGCCAATTGAATCCTAAACCCGATCAAGCTGATCCAAATTTACAATTAAGGGAATTTGGTAAATCTTTACCGATGACACTGCTTCGCGCTCGTGAAGCAGTGATGAAAAAAATTATACCAACATTGAAAAAACATGATCTCTCGCCACAACAGTGGCGAGTGATTAGGTTCCTTGAACAAGAAGATGGCTTAGAGATGTCTGAATTAGCAGAGCGCTGTTTCTTAATGGTGCCCAGTCTGTCACGTATTTCTAAAAATCTGGAAGCTCGTGGATTAATTAAGCGTTGTGTAGTCGCAACTGATCAACGCCGATCTGAACTTTTCCTTAGTGATTCTGGGCGTTCACTTTATAAAATAATTGCACCAAAATCTGCTGAGCGTTATGAACATATCACTCAGCAATTTGGTGAAGAAAAAATAGATATGTTATACGAATTACTTGATGAGCTTGTGGTTGCATTAAAAGAATAGTCATTTTGACAAAGTAATTCCTTTAAATACTAAACTTTATCTTCGGAGTTCTATATTAAATACATTAAACTGATTAGCGTATTGATTACTTTCAGCTTGTTCATACCAGTAAGCGCTAATGCCCAATTCAGCAATGAAGATATTCAAAGAGCTACATTGCCTTTACCAGAAGAATTACGTGCTGATGCCACAGTTTTCTTTTATGATGAAAGCGGTGAACGTGTTGTTTTACGTACAGGCACTAACCATGTTGAATGCCAACCAAAACATGTCGATGGCTATACCCGCTGCTCTTCTACATCCAGCTCTGAACGGACAGACTTCACTGCCCGAATGACTGCACAAGGCATGTCCGGCGAAGAACTCCAAGCAGCATTAGACGAAGCTGAAATGAACGGCTTACTTCCTCCTCAAGAAATTGGATCCATAAGATATTATCGTTATGAAGAAAATGATCGTATAAATTTGTTGTGGGTAGTCGCCTTACCTTACGCTTTGTCTGAAGATATAGGCATGCCCACAGCCAGCCAACGTGAGAACGCTATTGCAGGCATTGGCTTGCCATGGATGATGTTAGAAGGCACATCTGATGCGCATCTTATGATCCCAATTAATGCCACAGAATTTTCTAACCCAATCAGCCATTAGTTCAAGCACACTATTCTAATGAACACAGCGTCCGCAACTTTGCGGGCATTTTGTTTTAGTTAGAACTCAGACTTTCGTAATATTCACGAATAGGGTCGAAGGGGCCTAAGCGGTGCTGCTCTTGAGAAAAAGAATCAGCATAGGGTGGATAAGGACTGTCTACTGGCTTCAAAGTAAGGTCAGGATAATCAAGCTCAAGATTGCTCTTTACCGGTCTCGGTTTGGAGTTCATATAAGCAGAAACATCATAGGCTTCATCATCGGTCAAGGTTTCGTCACCTAGAGGCATGCGGGCTTTTATAAAACGAGCAGCAGTGAGAACTCTCGTCATCCCTGCTCCATTGTTATAGCTATCTGGGCCCCATAAAGGAGGGAAGAGATAACCATGACTAATATCTGTGCTCTCCTTTAAGCCCTCTCCGTTTTCACCGTGGCAAATTTGGCAATGCTGCTCATAAACGATTTGCCCAACAGCTATATCAGCTCTGCGTTGAGGCTCTATAAAAGCTGGAGGCTCCACTGCAACTGTTTTAGCTTCGCTCATCGCCGCATGCTTCAAACCTAGGTCCAAAATATAGGTTTCCATAGCGGCTAGTTCAATACTGTCTCGTGCAAAGGATCTGCCATTCATACTGCGCTGCATGCAGCCATTAATTCTGTCCTTGAGGTCTCTCTCTTCGTTTTCTCGACCCATAAATCTCGGGTAGCGTGAGGCCGATTGTAATAGCGACAAAGTACCTGGCTCATTACCTGTGTCGAGGTGACAAGAAGCGCAGTCCAAACGATTACCTGTATAGCGCATATTTGCATCGGGCTGATCGGGCCCAAGTAGTGAGACTGTATCCCTGAGCAATCTTTCTCCATATTCCGCAGTGACCTCAGGCATCACTTCAGATTCAGTGTTAGATGCCTTACCAAGTACAAAAGTGCCGGCAATTACCAGAAGCCCCAACAATACTGGCACGACTATAATTATTATTGATTCAGCGCTTACTTTTTCTTCAGACATCATTCTTTATCCTGTTACTCTCTTTACTTCTTTACTTCTTTACTTCTTTCTTTTTTAGCTCTACTTATTATTTATTTTATCTTCAACACAATGATTGTCATACTCATTAAGCTGATCTTGAAAATGATGCTTAGGTCGCTCAATTTGCTCTCTGAAATCACTACGCAACAACCAAACTATAAAATAGGCCAGTGCTAAAAAAATTGATGCAAATACGATGACATTAGTAATCATTAGTTTACTCCCTCTGACGAATCATTATTACGACCACCTGCGTTAAAAAATCCTCGCAGGTAGTGAGTTACCGCCAGCATCTCATTAGCAGATAAGCGGTCATTCCATGGCGCCATAGATGAACCATCAATACCATTTTGTAGAACTCTAATGCTTTGGCTTATGCTGGGCCGCTTATTTCTAAAGTCCGTTGGCGCCACATCTAGTTCACTTGCAGCGAAACCATTACCGTCTCCTGCAATGCCGTGGCATTGTATGCAATTTGCAGCGTAGACCTGTTGACCTAAGATTAGTTCGTTTGAGTCAACTTCAGTTTCTGATCCTGTTCCGCTTAAAGAAAGCCCCTGCACAAAAGTCACTAATGCTGCTAAATTTTCAGGAGACTGATCTCGCCAGGCTGGCATAGCCGTTCCATCAATGCCATTCCATAAAGCATCAGCGATATTATTATCTGTATATTCATATTGCGTAAAATCAGCCGGCCGTGGTTCCAACCATGCTGCTGCTAGGCCATCACCTTGCCCAGTTTCACCATGGCAGGTCGCACAATTATCCAACCAAAGTTGTTGAGCAATCTCGCTAGAAGCCGGCTCTCCAAAATCAGGAAACTCTCCTCTGGCACGGGTTTTATTAGGATGTGCATTTAACAAAGGCGCATCAAATGACATAAGTGCCCATTTATCTTCTAACACGAGTTCTCGTGCTGCTTTGTCTCCATCTGGCCAAGCTATTTCCCGCGCGCGGCCAAGAGATTCAATAAAAGCCAAAAGATCATAGGCTTCTTGTTTAGGCTTGTCTGGTGCACCATCAAAAAGAGAGCTATAAGAAGGCATTACGGATAAAGGCACTACAGTACGAGGAGAATATAAATGCAAAAGCTGCCAATCAGCACTGCGAGTTGCTCCAGCTCGGGCAAGATCTGGCCCTATTCGACGCGTCCCCCAAAGATGAGGAAAATCAAACTGCCCTTCCCATGCTAAAGTGGGCGCTCCAAATCTGCGTATATCTGCTTCTGTATATCTAATTTGCTGAGTATGACAATAGGCGCAGCCTTCTCTCGCATAAATGGCTCTGCCGCGGATCTCAGAAATGGTCGGTTTGAGCACATTCTCGGGAGACATCAACGCAATTTGTTGATCAAGTACTTTGCCTGGCAAGACACCCAGTAAAATTACTGAAACAGCAAAAAAGCCGACACCAGCAAGCATCGCCGCAAAATAGGACATTCTTAGTACTTGCCCAGAAGATCCAATGCCAAGTTCTTGTGCAAAACTCTTTGATGCAAAACTAGGATGAACGTCTGTCGCTTTTTGTTCATTAGCACCCAGTTCAATAGCCCTTGCTCCTGCTCCTTGAGGGCCGGTAACTAAGCCAATGAATAAGGCGATAAAGCCAGCTGTTATGGGAATAGCCGATAAAATGCGAATAAACCAATATGGCTTTGAGGCTTGCACGGACTCCAGCCATGGTGCACCGCTTAACCACAAATTGGCTTGAATGATGCCGGCAATAGTCAGATCAATAAACATAATGCCGATCCCAACAACTAACAGCCAAAATGACCAGTTAAGCGCGGCGGCATTGTAACGAGCCCAAGATATTCGTTGCCATGCATGAATAATTCCGCCTATCGCAGCAAAGGTGGCAAAACCGAGCATGGCTAAATGTGAATGCGCAACCACCCAGTCAGTGAAATGTACGGCCTGATTAAGGCTCATCTGAGCCTGAAACGAGCCCTGAATACTCACCAGCAAATAGAAAACAATGGACATGACGACAAATCGTAATCCAATATCTTTTGGTATAAGGCCAGAGCCACGCAAAGACAGTGTCAGATTCGTCACAACGATAACCACAATAATTCCAAGCAAAGCCGATGCGGCAATGGAGCCCATCTGAGCAGCCATAGGAATCACTGAGAAAACATAGTGATGAGTACCGTTTAAGGGATAAAGAAAAAATAAACCCCAAAAACCGAATATTGATAAGAAATGACTAAAAATCGGCCGCCCACTAACAGCAGGAATAACAAAATACAAAATGGCTAAGGCTAAGGGAGTGACGAATAAGCCAACCGCATCATGGATCCATAACCCACCAAAAGCTGCGCTTTCAGCACCAGGAACCAGCTCAGGGATGATATTGCCCATAGGGTAAGCCAACAAAGTGAATACCAGCCCACCAATGATGTACCAACTGGAAATATAGAGATCTTCCAGGCCGCGCCGAAAGAAGCCCGGTAAAAACTGTATTGCTGCCAGCAACAAACCAACAATAACAAAGGCATCAATACTTAGCGGGAATTCAGCCCACTCAATAGGCTGACTGAATCCTGCTAGAACCAACACAAAGCCCGGCAATACGACAATGAAATTCCAAAGACCAAACAGCCAACGTCCAAGCAAACGACTAGTGACTTGCTTGCCCGTCAATATAGGAACTGCGTGGTAGAGAAAAGCCAGAAATGCATTACCCAACCATCCAAGCATAATCCCTTGCGTGTGTGCATAACGCATCCTGCCCCAGCTAAAAACTGATGATTCAGGAACTAAGTCAGGCAGGATAAACTGCAAAGAAATACAAATACCAAAAAGCACAGCAAGAAACAGCGTGCCAATAGCAGCCATACTGTGGGCATAAACCAGCCGTGTATCAACTAGCTTATCCGTTGAGGATCCGATTGAAGAACCCCTTAAAAAGCCAGCTGAAACCGATAAAGATTCTGATTTTGAACTCACCCTACGGCTAATAGGCTGTACCCATATTCCTGTGCTCTAGTCGCTGCAATCACACCGGCCGATATGAAGTGAGCATTCGGAATTGCATTGGCAAGCAATTCTTCAAAGACATCATCAGCTGATGCGCCAGTCGCTCTTGCAATTCCTCCTGAGAAAAACCGGGTAGCATTCTCACAAATAGCAAATTGCACGCCTCTAGCAGCCATATTATCGATGGTAAGACCTGGGAAAAATGAATGCTCAGCAGAGTTTAAGACGTTAATTGCTGGCGCTTCTCCCGTTAGCGGGTCAGCATGTTGATTAACACTGTGAAATATCTCACCATATTTCTCCCAAACTGCATCGTTAAAAGCAAAGGGCGTTGAATTATGACGGAAACATACAATCATTGCATAATCTTCGTCTGAACCGGCATAGGCGCTATTATGAGCGTTCATAATATTGGCCGCATAAAGCAAGCCATCGACCCCGCCCAACGCACTCGAAGTATCTACAAAAGCTCTGTGAATTCCAGGCAACTCATTAAGCCAGGCATCTTGGCTGTGACGCATAGGTCTGAATCTATTGCCCTCACCCCTATTTTGAGCATTAGCAGTTGAAGCATTAACTGCCAAGCCAGCAATAGCAGCGGTACCCATCACCTTGACTAAAGATCTACGTTCTATTTTATTTTCTGTATTGTCATTATTTTCACTATTCTCAGTGCTATCAATACTTTTTGTGTTCTTCATATCAATCCTCGAGTAAATATCTTTAATGTATGAGCGAATTACATGCATTTTAGCGTCTTAATGCAAGCTACAAACAGCTCAAAGAGGCTCAACTTGCGATTTAAGTGTAGTTAATTTATCCCGCATCAAAGTATCTCATATTCTAATGAAGACAAACCATTAAGATATTGCATGAGAGTAGTTTTATAATGTCAATAATCCCTAATTATAGTAAGATTTGTGATCTTAATATTTGTCAAAAAGCCATATTATAAAATACATAACTAAAAGCACGGAGTTAGTTCAATGTTGAAAAAAGTTTTACTAGTAGTCGCTGCACTTGGTTTGACTACACCAAGCCTTGCACAGGATAAACCTGATGTTCTGTTTATCGCCATTGACGACCTTAATGACTGGGTAGGAGTATTGGGTGGACATCCACAAACTAAAACTCCAAACATTGATGCACTAGCCGCCCGCGGCATGCTTTTTACTAATGCACATACACCTGCAGCAGCATGTTTACCCGCCAGAACAGCTATTTTATCTGGCATGAGCCCCTTTAACAGTGGCGTCTACACCCAGCTTGGTGATTGGCGCACAAACCCGACTTTTGATGAGATCAGCACCCTTCCACGCTATTTCAGAGAAAACGACTATTTAACCTTGGGTGGAGGCAAATTATTCCATGCGCATACTTATGCCACTGCCGCTTTTGGCGGACAGCAAGATGTTACTGCCTGGGATGCTTATTTCCCATCACTCGAGCGTCAGTTGCCGGATGAAGTCTTCCCTCCTTCAAACCCGAATCAACAAGCTGCTGCAGGCAACGGTATCACCACTGGCCATTTTGATTTTGCCCCAACCATTACTACTGATGATGCTATGGGTGATGGTCAAGTCGTCAACTGGATTAGCCAACAGCTCTTGGCAGCACGCACAGGACCACGCTTTCTTTCTGCAGGTATTTTTAGACCACATCTGCCTTGGTATGCGCCTCAAAAGTATTTTGATATGTACCCTGTTGAAGACGTCATACTTCCAGACTATCTGGAAACCGACCTAAATGATGTGCCTGAAGTATACGCTGACTTAGCCGGTGCAGAGCCCGACCTGAATGAATCAACCATGGATTGGATTAAAGAGCGCGGCACGCGTAAATGGCAGGAAGCCGTGCAAGGCTATATGGCCAGCGTTAGCTTCTCTGACGCCATGGTAGGAAAATTAATCGACGCCTTGGATGAAAGCGGACAAGCCGATAATACAATTATCGTACTGTGGGCCGACCATGGTTTTCACCTAGGTGAAAAAGACAGCTGGGGCAAAATGACCTTATGGGATGAAACCACAAGAGTGCCCTTTATCGTTGTGGCACCTGGCGTCACTACACCCGGCTCTCGCTCTGATGAAGTGGTTTCTACCCAAAGCATATATGCCACTTTAATGGAATTAGCCGGTCTGGAACGCCCTGAATGGGTTGATGGCAGCAGCTTAGTGCCTCTGTTAGAAAACCCTGATATGCAATGGGATGATGTCGCTATTACCACTTATGGTGACTACGGTAATTTCTCAGTTCGAGGTGATAAGCATCGCTATATAATTTATTCTAACGGTGAGGAAGAGCTATACGATAATGAGCTTGACCCTAATGAGTATATCAATCTTGCTAATGACCCTCGCTATGCCGCAATCAAAGCAGCACTAGCCGCTAGAATTCCGCCAGCCGAGACACATATGACAGCCGTCGGTGGTATTGATGAATTGCAAAGAATAGAGGGTAACTAAGTTTTCCTTATCACATAAAAAGGCGGCTATGAGCCGCTTTTTTTATAAGCCACACCCTTCTGAAAGCAATAAATTAATAAAAATTATATAGTCTAAAAAACTTTAAGTATATCTAGTAACTTACTGATTATATTATATTTATATAATTTATATTGAGCGTAGTTGTGTGACCCTACTCATTAAGCCTTCAATGATGCCGCTTGCAGTTTCAGACTCCCCATCCAACAAGAGATTTGAGTTTTCATAAGGGTCATCAACAAGATCATATAGCTCCTGATGGTCATGCCAGCGGATAAGCTTGTGGCTGTCATCACGGATTGCAAATGCCCCTTCTTCAATGCCACTACCTTCATAAAAGGCATCTGCATACATATACTCCCTGATTGAATCTGCCGCTGGGTTATCAAAGTAAGGTGTCAGCGATATAGAGTCATGCACTAGATCTTCCGGGACTTCACTACCAGTCAATTCTATGAGTGTTGCAAATAAATCCGTGCTGTTCACCATAACAGCAGATTGCTTTCCAACAGGAACCCCAGGTCCGGCAATAATCAGAGGAACTCTAATTCCACCTTCATAAAGTGTAAACTTGCCTCGATCTGGATGAAAAGGAGGATCATTTGCCTCCCCGGTAGTGCCATTATCACCAATCACTATGATGATAGTATTGTCTAATACCTCGTCACCGATGGCCTCAAACAAACGACCAATTTCTTGATCCATCCTGGCAGTCATAACATCCAAAGCACTTCTATGATCAGCAGGCTCAATGCCGTTGCTATCAAGCCCTTCAACCTCAGGGATATGGTGTGGATAATGCGGCAAATTGAAGGCAAGCCAGAGTAACCAAGGACTATCATCATTTTGCTCACTAACCCAGCTAATCGCGTCATCTACTTTTTGTGTAGGTGTATATCCGGTGCGCTGCTCTATTACACCATTTACATTTTCAAACCAACCAAAATAGGATTCAGGTTGATTCAGCATATTCACCGAATAATAATCAAAGCCAACATTACTTGGATGTTGTAGCCAGCCATTTCGATTTTCCGCCAGATGCCATTTACCAATGGCTGCAGTAGCATAATCAAATGTAGAACTCCGCAAGATTTCAGGTAACGCGAGCTCATTAATATGAAGCCCGGTCCCTGTCGGGAATGGACCATCTGTCGGATCATCATCATTAGCAAAATAGCGCCGAAATTCACGGAAAACAGGTCCAAGATCTTCATACACCTCTAAAGGCTTATCTCCAAGACCTGTAAAGCTCGATAAATCTGGACTTCCATCCTCAGCTCGTTCAAGTTCTGGGTACTCCCCACCTATTCTTTCTGGTGTAGCCGTCCCGACCCCTGTACGAAAACCATAGCGTCCAGTTAACAATGTCGCTCGAGTGGGCGAACAGATAGGTTGTGACCAAACATTAGAGAAGCTGATCCCTTGCCGGGCCAAGCGATCTAAATTGGGCGTATTAGCGGGCTGTGAACCTATGCCAAATGAAGCTAATTGTTCCACTCCTAAATCATCTGCAATTAACAGCAAAATGTTAGGTGGCGTGCTTTCAGATACTAAGCCCACAGAGGCTGGGGCTGTTAGATCCTGCGAATTTTCTTCTTGCCCTGCACAACTTGAAAATAATGCGACCAAAATACAGAGAACTAGAGGATTATTTAGATGCAGTTTAAATATAGTTTGCAAAATCATTTCCATGACTTAAAAAATAAATACCGGCAGCATCTGATTTGTTTTTGCTGGAAACCCTGCCTCTAATGATAAATGCTATTTAAAACGCCTTTATATTCCGCATGCCAAATTTAGCTGAGCTGTTCGCTTTACAAATTTTTGAGCACTTCATCAAGGCTTTCTTTAGCATCACCAAACAACATGCGAGTGTTTTCCTTATAGAACAAAGGATTGTCAACACCAGCATAACCGGATGCCATAGAGCGCTTTAGTACTATAGTTGTTTTACCTAGCCAGGGTTCCAGCACCGGCATGCCAGCAATGGGGCTGTCCGGATCATCCAATGCAGCTGGATTCACAATATCATTGGCGCCGATAACTATACTTACATCTACTTTTGGGAAATCTTCATTTATTTCATCCATCTCATACACAATGTCATAAGGTACTCTGGCTTCTGCCAATAGCACATTCATATGGCCCGGCATACGACCAGCTACAGGATGGATACCGAAACCAACTTCTACTCCCTGTTCACGTAATATTCTGCTCATTTCAAAAACAGTGTGTTGTGCTTGCGCAACAGCCATACCGTATCCTGGGATAATCATCACTTTCTTGGCAGCGCTTAGAAGGTTTGCAACGCTTTCCGCATCAATTGCCTGCACATCTCCGGCATCCCCCTGAGCCTGGCTGCTGCCCCCTCCGGTCGTAGTTCCAAAGCCACCAGCAATAACTGACAAGAACTTTCTGTTCATGGCCCGGCACATAATATAACTAAGAATTGCGCCACTGCTGCCTACCAGTGCGCCAATCACAATCAATAAATCATTACTGAGCATAAATCCGGTGGCTGCCGCCGCCCAGCCTGAATAAGAATTAAGCATGGAGACAACAACAGGCATATCTGCTCCACCAATTGCCATGACCATGTGCACGCCAAAGAGTAAGGAAATTACTGTCATGATGATCAAATATAGCTGACCATCGTCAACATTTTCAGCACCGGCAAATCTGAACATGAAATAAACCGCGGCTACCAACAAGATCAAATTAAGAAAATGTCGGCCAGGCAAAGTCAGCGGTTGCCCCCCAATTTTGGCGCTCAATTTTAAATAAGCCAATATAGAGCCGGAAAAAGTCAGGGCCCCGATGAGAATTCCCAGATAAATTTCTACATTGTGGATGGTAAGTTCAGCACCAGTATATTCAGTTGTATGATCCAGAAAAGTGCCAAATCCAACTATGACAGCTGCCAGCCCTACCAGACTATGTAATATGGCCACCAGTTCCGGCATTTGCGTCATTTCCACTTTCTTCGCCAGAATGAATCCTATCCCTCCACCAATCGCAATACAGGCCAGCATGAGTAGATAATTTTCTGTCACTATTCCGATAATGGTGGCTAACAGGGCAATGGCCATACCAGTGATGCCATAATAATTACCTTTTCTTGCTGTTTCCTGATTACTGAGCCCGCCTAAAGCAAGTATGAATAGAATACTTGCGCCGATGTAGGCCATGGTCATAATTCCGTCAGACATAGAGTACCTCTGCTTGTTTATTGTCTAATTGCATTCTTTAAAATATTTTCTAAGCTACTTTCTAAACATCTCTAACATTCGTTGTGTGACAGCAAAACCACCCACAATATTTATGCTAGTAATAAGGATGGCGAAGGCAGCTAGATATTTACTGAGATCGTCAGGTGAAGATATCTGTAACAATGCCCCGATAATTATAATACTGCTAATAGCATTAGTTACGCTCATTAATGGTGTGTGCAGTGAAGGAGATACATTCCAGATCACCATATAACCAATAAAACACGATAGGACAAAAACAGTGAAGTGAGACATAAAATCTGGAGGAGCAACTGATCCCAAAGCAAGCAGTAAAACTGCGCCTATACCAAACATTATTATCTGCTTGATGCCGCTTTTTTCCTCTACAGGCTTTTCAGTAGTTTTAATGTTTTCATTTTTAGTTTCTTTTACCAGAGCAGCCGCATGCAATCGAGGTGCCGGTGGCGGCCAGGTAATTTCGCCATCTTTGATTACGGCACATCCCCTAATCACCTCATCTTCCATATCAATCTGCAATTGCCCATCTTTTTCCGGCGTCATATCTGTTAACAGATGGCGTAGATTAGTGGCATAGAGTTGACTGGCCTGTGCAGCCAGTCGAGAAGCAAGATCGGTATAACCGATTAAGGTTACGCCATGTTTTACCACTACTTTATCTTTTTCAGTGAGCTTGCAATTGCCACCCATCTCAGCCGCCAGATCGACAACTACACTGCCGTCTTTCATGCTCTCGACCATGGCTTCTGTCCATAACTCAGGTGCTGGTTTGCCCGGAATCAAAGCAGTAGTAATGACGATATCAACTTCCATGGCCTGTCTTGCAAACAATTCCATTTCCTTTTTAATGAAATCTTCGCTCATTACTTTGGCATAGCCTCCTTCGCCCGAACCATCTTCCTCATCAAAGTCCAGTAACAGGAACTCAGCATCCATACTCTCCACCTGCTCTTTTACTTCAGGACGAGTATCAAATGCACGAACAATTGCCCCCATACTTTTAGCAGCACCAATTGCAGCCAACCCTGCAACACCAGCGCCAATAACTAAAACTTTGGCTGGCGGCACTTTACCTGCAGCTGTAATCTGTCCCGTGAAAAAACGACCAAAGTGTTGCGCGGCTTCTACTACTGCTCGATAACCGGCAATATTAGCCATAGAACTAAGGGCGTCCATTTTCTGAGCGCGGGAAATACGCGGTACGCTATCCATAGATAGCACGCTGCCGCCTTGGGCTGCCAATGCTTTTAATAATTCTGGATTGATACCAGGTTGAATAAAGCTGATTAGCACCTGATTCTTATGAAGCAGTTCAGTTTCGTCGATTGCCAATTCCGGGTGGGTTTCTGGCGGACGAACTTTAAAAATAATATCTGATTTTTCCCACAATTCTTTTGTAGATTCAATGATTTCAACACCCGCTTCCTTATAGACTTCATCACTGTAATTGGCAGCAAGACCAGCTTTACTTTCTATTGCAACCTCATATCCTAGCTTCCTGATTAGTTCAGCTACTTCCGGAGTAGTTGCTACACGTTTTTCGCCTTCACGAATTTCTTTTGGTATACCTATGCGCATAGTTCTTCCTGTGTTTTTATAGTGTTAATATGCGAAAAAAAATCTGTATCATTTAAAATTTATCAGTATTAGCTTTAGTATTGTAGGTGCGGGAATCAATATCAATCAATACCTTATCCAATATTTACTTATACTTTTCATTGTTCCCGACTAGCTCATCACCTTTAAACCGAAATTAATTTAAATAAAGCGATTTTCCGTTTGAATAAAATATATTCGCTGGCAAATATATATGCTTAAACGTGAACATTCCAGTAAGTGATAGATATATTCTAATTGTGGTAAGTTATAGCTAATTGTTAATACTGCACACAGATAAGAAGGTTTATCATTTCCTTATTAGTTCTTTCAGCTAAAACATGAGGTCAACATGCTTAATCGAACCCCTTTTCTAATAATTCTATCTGTTCTTTTCCTGGCTTCATGTGGCGAACGGCCAATTGTACAGACTTCCGAAACAATTACTGCTACTGACTCAGATTCTTTATCTAATCTCCCAACAGGGGCTGATATCGAAGCCATGTTACATGAACACGTAGCAATCCTGGCTTCGGATGAGTTCGAAGGTCGGGCGCCAGCGACTGCTGGTGAAGAAAAGACAATTTCATACTTAATGGAACAATTCGAGGCTCTTGGTATCGCTCCTGGTAATAATGGCTCCTATTTTCAATCCGTGGATGTCACTGAGATTACTACTAGCAATAATCCTGTCCTGCAGATTCAAGGCAATAGCTATGAAGCCAGTTTCAACTATGGTGAACAAATGATGGCAGGAACCCAACATCAAATCCCAGCTATTAGTGTCCAAGATAGTGAGATGGTTTTTGTGGGTTACGGCATAGTCGCTCCAGAACGTAACTGGAATGATTATGAGGGCATCAACGTTACTGATAAAACGGTTGTTATTCTGGTCAATGACCCTGGTTATGCCACACAAGATCCATCGCTGTTCAATGGCAATGCAATGACCTACTACGGCCGCTGGACTTATAAATATGAAGAAGCAGCTCGCCAAGGCGCTGCCGCTGCTCTTATTGTGCATGAAACAGGCCCCGCAGGTTATGGCTGGGAAGTCGTTAGCAATAGCTGGTCGGGCCCTCAAATAGGCCTTACTTCTAGTAACCTTAACGATGATCTGACAGACATTGAAGGCTGGCTAACTTTGGATTCAGCTGAGGCTCTTTTTGCTGGAGCCGATTTGAATTATCAAGAATTAAAAACAGCCGCAGCCCAACCTGGATTCACAGCTGTAGAAATGTCCGACTTAAAAGTTAGTGTCAGCATAGAAAATGCTGTACGGACATCTACCTCCCAGAATGTCATTGCCGCAATTCCTGGCGCAACAAGACCAGAGGAATCAATCATTTATACCGCACACTGGGACCACCTTGGTATAAACCCGGATATGGAAGGTGATAATATTTTTAATGGTGCGTCCGATAATGCTACTGGCACCGCTGGCTTACTGGCTCTGGCTTATTTGCACTCACAACAAGCACCCGTTGATCGCAGCATTGTTTTTCTGGCAGTCACCGCAGAAGAATCAGGTCTACTAGGTTCGCAATGGTATGCCGAGAATCCCGTGTACCCTATTTCTACAACCGTGGCTAATATCAATATTGATAATATGAACACCATAGGACGCATGCAAGATGTGGTTGTGGTTGGAGCCAGAAGCAGTGAGCTGGAAAATTATCTAGAGCAAGCAGCGCAGTCACAAGGCCGATACATAAAATCTGAACCCACACCTGAGCGTGGCTATTACTACCGATCTGACCATTTTAATTTCGCTAAGGTGGGTATCCCAGCCCTGTATGCAGAATCAGGCGAGGATCATATAGAATTTGGGCTCGAATATGGAGCCTCTCAAGCACAAGATTATACCGACAACCGATACCATGCTGCCTCTGATGAATATGATCCTGATTGGGACTTAAGTGGCGCGGCTGAAGATATAAGCTTGTATTTTAATATCGTCAATACGCTCGCGCAGGAGACAAATTATCCTGCATGGTTTGAAGGAAATGAATTCAAAGCTATAAGGGACTCAACAGCTAGCCAAAGATAAACGTGAGTG
>Ga0055584_100001498_pt1 | contig 22923 bp, 23 predicted proteins | sample OSDHelmetaG_FD_58716 | JGI IMG/M metagenome (GOLD analysis project Ga0055584, IMG submission 58716) | Pelagic marine sediment microbial communities from the LTER site Helgoland, North Sea, for post-phytoplankton bloom and carbon turnover... | ecosystem: Environmental > Aquatic > Marine >...
GTCGAAATGAGAACGATTCTCTCTTCTTCCGGGATTCTTATCTCTCAATCATCCGTATTGTAACCACACACCAATGATCCCTGAAGTGAATCGAAAACCTCTGAAAAACCGAGTGACCAGTTCACAAGTCCAAATAGTATATAGTCTTGTGGAAATAAAACGGTCTTTCTGCGGACCTTGCAATCCATCCCCTTAGACGGTAGACCTAGACGTTCCCCTCAATCAGGAGTTCCCTTGAAATATCATGACGACCTGACACGCAGATATCTGAAACGACGCTGGGCTCCCTGGGCTTCCACCCTTGCAGTCACACTGGGTGTCTTTTCGCTTCTGACAGTCCTCGCCGTTATGGAAGGATTCAAGGTCGAAATGCGAGAGCGCATTCGTGGAACCCTGTCGCACCTGGTGATCGAAGCCGATCCATTCAGGGGTCTCGTCGGTGAAGATTCTCTACTGGAGGCGATCCGAACCACTGAAGGTGTCGAGGCTGCGGCTCCGCATGTGACGACTCTCGCACTCTACAAAGTGGGCATCATGGATCACTGCGTCCTCAGGGGAATCGATCCTATCCCAGAGTCGAAGGTCTCAGATCTCGCGAGATACATCCTCAGCGATGAGGAAATCGACCTGATGCTCTCCGATAGATTCTCGATGCTCCCCCCCGACAGAGAACCCTCCACAGCCGAGGAAATCGCACATGTCTTCTCCATCGAGAGACGACGACAGATCATGGGTTCTCGATTAAATGAAGATCCAGGACCGGGCTTCACTCGCGAATCCCCTCCCCAGGCGATCATCGTGGGCATCGAAGCCTTGAGAAGTTTCCGCCTCCAAATGGGAGACGTAGTTCAGATATCCTCATATTCCCCTGTCACTCTGGAACCCTGTTCCGGCAATTTCTTGGTGGTCGGTGCATTTCAATCAGGGGTTTACGAACAAGACCTCCGCTGGGCTTACACCAACATTCGGGCTCTCCAAAATACTCTTCAACTCTGGGATGATTCCGCCGAAGACATGCGTATCTCTGGGATATCAATAAAACTCGACGATTTCCAAAAAGCTGACGAGATCAGCGAGACTCTTCGTAACAAGATTCGTTCACGGATGTCTCTCCCAGAAGATGACCCCAAGTCGATCCCAAGTCGTTTAACGAATATTGAGACGTGGGAAGACAAGCGCGCAAATCTCATCAAAGCCGTGGAAATTGAAAAACGTATCATTTCGGTACTGATGCTCCTCATCGTGGCATTCGCTTCCGGCATGATCTTTTTGATATTGATGTTGCTGGTGATAGAAAAAGAACGCGATCTTGGAGTACTGAGAGCTCTCGGAGCCACTCGATCCGGCATCGTATTACTCGTTCTGAAGCAGGGGATGTTTCTTTGTACAACCGGTGCCATCCTTGGATTGCTTTCAGGTTGGATTTTCTTGGAAAACATCAATGAGTTTCATGACTTCGTATTCAGAATGACCGGTCTCCAATTGTTCCCACCCAATGTTTATTATCTCGAACGAATCCCGGTAGTTCTTAGATATCAGGATGTACTTCTCGTTTGTCTACCTACCCTGATCTTTGGCTTTCTCGGGAGCGTTCTTCCCTCGATGCGAGCTGGAAGACAGGACCCGATCAAGGCGCTCCATCATGAGTGATTCCTCAGCTCCACTTCCTGTCGTCAGCGTTCGTAAACTGGAACGGTCATTCCCCCTTGCAAACGGGGAAAAACTGATGGTCTTAAAAGGGCTCGATCTCCAGATCTACGAAGCTGAAATGGTAGCTATCGTCGGACTCAGCGGAGTAGGAAAAAGTACTCTGCTTCACTGCCTCGGATTACTCGATACACCTTCTGGTGGTGAAATCACTTATCGATCCGGAGAAAAAACCTGGAAAACTTCCCAGTTGGATGAAGATGCTCGATGCCAATTGAGGAATCACTTCATTGGTTTCGTTTTTCAGTTCTTTCATCTTCTTCCCGATCTCAATGTCCTGGAAAACGTATTGTTACCATCACAAGTCAGCATGACTTCTAAGGCATGGAACAAGAATCGCGACGAATTTCATGGCCGTGCAGAATCGCTAATTCAACGAGTCGGACTGAGTGGTCGTGAAAAACAAGCTCCAGGAACTCTCTCTGGCGGAGAGAGACAACGAGTCGCCATCGCGAGAGCCTTAATGCTCTCGCCCCCTTTACTTCTCTGTGATGAACCGACGGGTAATCTGGACTCTCGAACCAGTGAGAGCATCCATGAACTTTTAAGGGAACTCCACGAAGACTATTCGACTTCGATCCTTGTCGTGACTCATGACCCAGATCTGGCAGCACGTGCAGATAGACGCCTTCAGATGGTGGATGGTCGATTCGAAGCCGAGAGCACATCCTAATATCTTATAGACTATTTTTATTCAATCGGACTCTAGCGGCAGCCGAATAACATCCCAGCCATTCATGGGTTCATGAAGTGCCAATATAAAAGCTCGATCACGCTTTTTTTCCTGCTCGATCAAGTTCAGCATTAAAGATCTGCCTTCGCTGTTCTGTGAAGAAAAAGGTTCGTCGAGGAGCAGCAATTTCCCCGGTGAGCAAAGTGCCCTCATAAATTCTGCCCTCTGAGATTCCCCCCCGGAGAGCTGATGCGGCATACGGTCGAGTAATGGAACCATAGAGAGGGCTTCGGCAAAAGATTCCAGAGATGACTGATTTCTTTCGTCCTGTAATAGATAACATTGCTGCCGAATAGAGAGGTGCGGCCAAAGACCAGACTGCTGACCTTGCCAACCCAGTCCCCTTTTCCAACCCTCTGTGTGACTTCTCCGATCGTGCTTTCCGTCACTTCTAGGGAGCTTGAGTAGCACATCCCCACCGGTAGTTTCCAGAAGCCCTGCGATGGCGAGCATGAAACTGCTCTTCCCAGATCCGTTACTTCCCACCAGTGTGAGCCCACACCCCTCTGACAACGTCAGAGAAAGTGGCCCCAAACTATTCCGTCCTCTTTTAACCGTGAGCGCTTTCACTTCGAGAAGGGGTGATGTCTTCATCTTTGGCCTTTCCTTCCGAGTGATACTCCTGAAAACAATAATGTGAGCCCTGAACTGAGAATGATCAATGCGAGTGCCAGCCGAGACGCCTGTTCGTCATTCCTAAAATGGAGCAACTGATGCAACTCCAGTGCTGGAGAAGGGTGCCCAGGTGGCGCCAACAACAGAGTCGATTCCACTTCCCCCAGTATAAGAATCGCTCCCATGATGCTGGCTGGAATCAGTACCGGCAATGAACGGGGCAAGAAGATACGCCAACATGCAATTTCAGGCTTCACAAATCTTGCCGCATTCGCTTCTTCTTCCGGAATCATGCTCACTGCCAATATTCCGGCCAGCGCTGACAACGCTCCCAGTTGAACGATGTGTGCCAAGGACAGCAACCAAGGAATGCGGTCCAAAAACACAGGTGCATGAACACCCCATGTCGAGGCGAGAGACAAGCCCAATAAACTCGCGGGCAAAAACGTGGGAAGACACCAAGCCCATAACGCCCACTTTCTCTTTGCAACAGCAAGTCGCCAGCAACAAAGCACACTCAAGACAGAGACTAGCAGTGCTCTCTGAATCTCAATAATCCCATCCCACAAAGCTGACAAAAACTCGCTTTTCGCTAACTCCACTTCACTGGCTCTAGGCCAAGCGGTGTAGATCAATATCAGAATCAGAGATATCGCAGGGACAACTCTAAGAATCCACCATCCACTGGCAAACTTCCATGTGGGCAATCCCGCTGGTGACAAAGTTTTCAAACCCCGCCCCCACCATTGATTTCCAGGCATCAACCATGCCAACAGTGGCCCCACAATTCCGGCAAGGCCCGCAGATAAAATCCAGCCCGAAAGACCATCTCCAACAGTCAAGCGAGCCATCACTCTTCGAGAAATCGTTTCTATTCCTGCATAAGAAGGAATCTCTGCGGCGGGAAGCATCAACAAGAAGAGCAGGAGCATACAAGCCCGACGCCAATTTCGCTGTAGTTGCCATCTCACCTTGAGAGCTTTCACAGGTGGGAGCAATCGCAATGCCCATTCCTGTTCACGAGGAATCGTCAGCGATAGTCCTAGCAATATCGCGAGTGCGACCGGAGCCCAACGTAATGACAACAATATCAATGCGCCAAACTCATCCCTGACTCCCGCGACAAGAAATGAAGATCCAAATGTAGATTGAATTGCAGAAGCGACTGCCGCAGGTGGTGTGGTGAAGGTGAGAATCAGGAGGGGTACCCAAAGAAATCTCAGACGGCCCGAAGTCACGCCTCTTACTCCGGATATCAACAATGCATCGACCGCTCCAATCAGAGTGGCCAAAAATGCTGCGGAGATGGCGAGAATCACTGTAGAAATTATTACGGGTATCGAGGTGACAACGCTGGAAAAAGCGACCTCGATGGAACCCAGTGCGACATCATCCAATACAGCAATGAATACCGGTATGTAGAAACCACAGAGAAGTGGAAGAAGAGGCCAAATCCAGGAAAGCAATCTTCTCATCAGCGGTCCAGCAAATACCTTTCAGCTTCCTGAATAGCCGCAGGAAGAGCGTCAGCGGCATCATCCCAGTCAATAACGAGTGGATCAAGGTCTTCAATACTGAGTCCACCCACGGGCACTGACGTGCCAGGAATAAGAGGAACTTGCCGACTGCTTGAAGCCGCCAACAACTCTTCAACTCTGGAACTCAGCAACCAGCGGGCCAAGATCTCTCCCTCTGTCGGGTTCGGACTCCCCTTTACCAATGCAATCACATTCGGCAAAAGCACATCTCCATCCGTACTTAAAAAGACCTCGCCAATACTCTCACCTCTCCGGCGAACCACTTCGATATCATCGGTATCAGTGACACCTATCCATGCCTCTCCTGCGAGTACGCGATCTCGGCTAGCAGAATTTGAAGACACCAATTGAACGTCGTTCATCTGGAGCCCCTCTAACAAATTCAGGTAGGATTCCTTACCCTCTATAGATCGGATGATTGCCAAGTGAGAACCCGTTGTACCGAATCGAGGATCCGCCAAGGCCACTTTGCCCAACCACTGATCCTCTGTGAGTTGCTTCATGGAAACGGGACCGGTCCACTCCCCAGCGGGTGAAGTGGGTTGTACGGCAAGAACCCTGACGCGCCCGGCGAAGCCACACCACAGTCCTGATTTGTCTTTCCACATCTCGGGGATGGCGGCCCCAAGATCAGATGGCATTTTTCTAAACAAACCCTCATGTGATAATCTGACAGATCTCAAAGGCTCATTCGACCAGTGCACGTCACAACGTGGACGCTCTCTCTCCGCTCGAAGCCTTTCAGCAAGGCCTACCGTCTTATTGGCCTCCGTGTCGAAAATGGCATCGACACGAATCCCGGTCTCAGCCTCAAAAAGATCCAAAATTTGTTCGGCATGAACACGATCATGAGCGCAATAAATTGTCACAGAAGGTTTGGTATCGCTTTGGCAACTGCTCAGAAAAAAGACCACCGAAATCAGCAATACTCGGACCAAAATGCTCATCTAGAAGACTCCTTTGACCACCGACCGTCTTTCAGAGTCATGACACGATCGGCTCGATCCGCCACTTCGGTGTCATGAGTCACGAGAACTAAAGTCGTCTGATACTCTTCCCTTAATCCGGAGAGAAGGTCCAAAATCTGCTGGCCATTTCGGCTATCCAGATTCCCGGTGGGTTCATCGCAGAGTAACAATTGAGGCTGTTTCACGAGCGCCCTGGCGATGGCCACTCTCTGACGCTCTCCTCCACTGAGTTGAGAAGGGAAATGTTTCACTCGATCAGACAACTGCACTCTTTCAAGCATCTGCTCGGCGAGGCTCGTCTCCACCTTACCCCTGCGATATTCCAGTGGAAGCCGGACATTATCGAGAGCGTTTCTGTCGCCGAGTAGGTGGAATGACTGAAAGACGAATCCCAAAACTTCATTTCGGACTCGAGCTAACTCTTTCTCTGGCAGTGATAGTACATTTTTTCCAGCCAACAAATATTGGCCGCTATCCGCTCGATCAAGACAACCCAATATTTGGAGCAGTGTGCTCTTCCCGCTCCCTGATGCTCCAACGATAGCAACAAACTCTCCCGCTTGAATGGAGAGATCGACATCGTCCAGAGCCTTGACCTGCGAAACACCATCCCCGTAATGACGACGAATCCCCTGCATTTCAACAATGCGTTTTGTATCAACTTGGTTCAAATGTCTCTCCGTCCACAAAGTACCGGGGCAGGATCAAGCGTTGCCACTCGATATGCCGGAAGGACGGCACTCAACATCGCCGTCACTACGAGAGCGCTTGAAACTCCCAGAATCATTTCGAGCGGCAGCCACGCCTCCCATCCCAAGACGGGTTTAACACCCCACTCAATGATAGAAAGCCCTACCCAATATCCAGGGAACAACGCCAACAGTGACAACATTCCTGCTTCTAGGAAAACAGGCGTAATGACTTGTGACACCCGGGCTCCCTCGGCTCTTCTCAGAGCGACTTCTTCCATGCTCTCATCGATCGCTAATAATGAAATGGTCGCTGTCAGTATCAATACAATGGTCAATCCCAATACCCAGATGAAATGCCCCAACCCACTAAACCGATCCACCATTTGTAGAATGATCGCTGTCCATTGCTTTTGAACATGTAGGTATACACCCTTGTCATTATCTTCAACCCATTGATCCAGTCGAGACTTCACACCGTCGACTTTGTCGACAGTATCGACGTCCAAAATGGTAACCGTAGGTTGATCTATTCCTTCTCTCCAAGGCATGTACAAATTCAAAAACTCCAACCTACGGGCAGGAATAGAACGAGCACGAGAAGTGGCATCGAAGGAACTCAGATGCTGACGCAGTAGAAGAGGATCACCCACTACTCCGATAATTTCGCAAGTAAATGGGATCCCAGATCGAATCGAACGAAACCGTCGTCCCATAGCGTACTCCGCTGAAGTGAAAAACTTCAGCGCCAATGCTTCATCGATCGCAGCGGGAACGATGCCCTCACGATCGTCGGGCCATCGGTCTGACTCTTCCAAGAATCGTCCCGCCAGCATCCCTGAACGGAGAACCGAAAGAAAACCCGGAGTCGTGGCAACCATCGTATGTCTCCACGAAATCTCTCCATATGTGGTCAATCCTAAATTCACCAATAACGGGGATATCGTTTCAACCTCAGAACCTAATGCCGTTTTGATGGAAGGGATGTCTTGAGAAGTCACAGGAGATCCTTCGGTCACTCTTCCCAAACTCACTGTGCCTAACTCCACCGGGTTGACGAGAGCCAACAGATCTGAACCCAATGCTTCTAAATCATTACCGATGGCTCGGCGCCCCCCCTCGATGGTGCCCACGATGGCCACAACTGCTGAGAAGCCCAAAGCAAAGGTTAAAGTCACCAAGATTGAACGCATGGGACTTCGCTGAATCCGAATCATTCCATCCTTCAATAGAGACATCGCTATCGCCTCTCACTCAGAAGGAGAGCAGGATCCACACCACTCACAGTCCATGCTGGCCCTGCGGAAGCCAATGCTGCACCCGCTGTCACCAATAGGGCCGACTTCATGATCGTCCACCAGGGCCAAACCACTTCGAGCAGTTCTGACGGATCGATGCGCACACGGATTTCCGCGAGTCCGACACCTACAGCAGCACCCAAGAGTGCACCCAACAAAGCGATGAGTAATCCCTCAAAGAAAAACTGGCTGAAAATATCTATTCGAGTGGCACCTTCTGCCCGACGCAAACCCACTTCTGCCCGTCTACGCCGACCGGTCAGCAACAGTAAATTCGCCAACACGACCAATCCGGTAAGTGCGGAGATGAGGAAGAAAACATCATGAAGAACGAGATATCCATCGAGCTCGGGACTGGCCAGTACAGCCCACGCTGCATTACTGTAAATCAGGGGAGAACAACCACGCCGAATCAAACTCTCTTCTACAAGTGCGCCGATTTCTGTAATACGGGATGGGTTTGTAGAAACGACAGTCCAGTCCACTTCACGGTCAAGCTTCGCAGAGGCGTCTCGATCAATATGAACAGACAACCCTTCGTCAAGCCAAGGAGCAGAATCCGGAGCGACCCCCAACATCTTGAGGACTCCCTCGACCATATCGGAGAATGTGTGATCCTTTCCGAACCCCAACGGATCAACTCCCTTGGGTTTCGCGACGACACCAGAAACGATGAAAGGCGTCGAATCCTCAGAGGACGACTTTAAGCCCACCCTCACGAATCCAAATCTTTGCTGAGAAATCCACAGTTCCTTCCCGATCAAACCCTCTGGAAGCCCCGTCGATCCCAGTAAGACCTCTACAAGATTCTCCTCAACGACCACTTCTGGCGGCTGAGAGCCGCTCTCAAACCAACGACCGACCAACATTTTCAAGGATCGTGCAGCGAGCTCTTCGGCATCTGAATACAGAACCCAGCCTCGCATCTTCTTCTCGCCATTGAAAAGAGCGTCCGCAGCAGAGATTCCACTCACAAAACTGTCGGGATCCGCCTCAAGGATCTTTTCTCGTAGATCTTTGACGTCCTCGGTTTCGATAGAACGATCCGCCCCGGCGTCAGATTCGATCTGAATCCGGTCGGTACCCAGTTCTGAGGACCTTTCGATCGCAGCAGTTCTAGAACCCTCGAGAATGGCGGCGGGGGCCACCATCAAGGTGACAGACCACAGAATTCCCTGGCAGATCAATAATGTCCGGACCGGATGCCTGAGAAGTTCACTCAGAGCACCTTTTAGGGCACCAAACATACCTTTTTTCCTCTTCAGATTGCTGGATCGGTTTAGGCGGGTCCAAAGTTCGGACACACTTCATAGATTCCTCGGTCGGGTTCTCGCCTCGGCTCTATATTCGGATTATCCTTCGGGGAGGTTCGGAGGCAACCGCACTCGAACATCCCGGTAGGGAATCGTGCACAGTTGAATCAGGAGGTCTGAAATGACCGATATTCGAAGTTTTATTGCTTTTCATGCATCTCGACCCGTCATCGGGTTGTTTTTAGCCCTAGGCCTCGTTGTGACCATGGGCTGCGCAGGATTTGTTCCTGTCGAGGATTCCATCAACGTCGTGGAGCAACATCAACCCGATGATATCCCGGCACCTTTTGGATTCGATCTCGATCCAAACTCTTGGTCATACCTGAAATTTCAGGATGCTCCCCTTCCTATGCGGTCCGTAGAGGTCATTTACTGGGGCGATCGTCCGATAACCGAGATTTCTTCTTGGTACAAACAGCAAATGCCGATTCACGGCTGGGAGTTCGTTTCTGACAGTAACGATGCAGGAGAAACTCAGTTACGTTATTCTAAGAACGATGAGTACGCAGAAGTTCTCGTTCGCAGAATGCCAGATCAAAATGGCGAGTACTACGTAACGAGACTCATCGTCAGGATCGGTGTCGATTCCTGACCAACCCTTAATGGAGTTGAGGAGAATAACACCTTCATGGCAAACAATGGTCCCGGACGCCCAGAGAAAAAAATTCAAAGTACTGATACCGACGAATCCCAAGATCTAGAAAAGACTCTTGAGGATGCAACGTCAGGTGTGGTGGATGCGGCGAAAACCAATTCAACCACCTTGGTAGTCGGAGTCCTTTTCCTTCTCGCATTGATTTCCCTCCCATCACTTTTGGGTCGAATCGAAGAACAAAAGATTCAAAGATGGAATGATCAAATCGATGCGTGCCTCGCTCAGGAAAAAGAACTCGTCTTATCGAACTACCCTGCTCTTCTTGACGAACTTGAAGGAACACCGGTAGAAGCCTACGCATACTCCAGAGTGAGTACCTGGATGTGGAATCAGGACGACGCAGACTTGCGAAATGCAACACTCCAGTTGCTCGAAAATGCGAGTACCAAATTCCCTACCGACATGCTCATCAGTACTCGCATCATGGAATACAGTTCGACCATCGCCTCCAATGCAACATTCACACTTCCGGAACCTCCGGTTGTAGAGGTGATCGAAACTGAAGCGCCTGCTGAGGGCACGGCTGCGCCTGCGGGTGATACGCCTACGCCTGTGGGTGGAGTCTCTGTACCTGCTGATGAAACGGCGGGTGGTAGTGCTGCGACGACTGTGAACGAAGAGCCGAAAATCGACTTCGGAGATTCTGATCCAGCGACAATCCCTCAGGATCCTGCTGATTCCGGGGAAAGCGAACCCAGTGACTCCGGGCAAAGTGACTCCGGGCAAAGCGAACCCAGTGACTCCGGACGCTGAAGAAGCGCTCTCCCCTGAGATCCCCGATTCTCCTCCACCCAGAGAATCGGTGGTATCTCCGGAAGCGGACGGTGATCGACTCGACAGTTGGTTAGCCCATCACAATAAAGACTATTCTCGATCCTCACTTCAAAAACTCATCGAAGTGGGGACCGTTTCCATCAATGGCACCGTCAACAAAAAAGCTTCGCGAAAATTAAGCTCAGGGGACTGTATTATTTTTGCACCCCCTCCTCCCCCGTCATTGACTCCACTTCCTGAAAACATTCCCCTCGATGTTCTCTTTCAAGATGAACATATTCTGATTATTTCCAAGCCGGCAGGCATGATCGTCCATCCTTCTCCCGGAGCTCCACCAGAGGGCACACTGGTGAATGCGTTACTGGGACATGCCGATGATATCTCAACGGTAGGAGAATCTGATCGTCCTGGAATAGTTCACAGGCTAGACCGAGAAACTTCTGGTGTGATGGTGGTCGCAAGAACAAATAACGCGCACAGAGAACTCTCTCGTCAGTTTCATGACCGGGAAGTCTCCAAGGAATACCTCGCTCTTTGCCATGATGTTCCTGAAAAAAAATCGGGTGAAATTGACCTGCCTCTGGCTCGGTCATTTACGGATACAAAAAAATGGACCGTACGCCATGACAGCGATGCCCGTCAGTCCTTCACCGCCTGGAAACTCAAGGCCACCTTTCCAGATTTGAAAAAGCCGGTCTGCTGGTTCCATTGCTTCCCGAGAACAGGGCGAACTCACCAGATTCGCATCCACTTACGAGCGATCGGGCATCCCATTCTTTGTGACTACCTCTATGGCAGAGAACGAAAGCTCGAATTATCCCAACTGGCGAAAAATCAGCCTCATTCTCTTTTGGAGCGGCATGCTCTGCACGCATGGAAACTACACTTGAAACATCCGGTAAATGGCAAATCCATGCGATTCGAAGCCCCGCTACCCTCCGATTTGGAACCCTGGTGGGTCGCTGCCACTCAAGAGGAGATGGACGAAAGCCCATAAATTGACTCCATTATTGGAGCATGTCCCATGGGCTGACGTTGCAGACCCTCAATGTGCCGGATATTCTATTCATTCGATGAGAAATGCCTATTCCAGAGATCTCTTTAAGGAAACCTCCGGGATTCGCAACCAATGGTGACAATTACGACAGCATACCCACGGGAGAATTTCATGAATGAATACATCGAGAGTTTCCAAACTGTGCCTCTATTCAAAGGCTTGGAACCCACTGAAATTCAAAACCTGATGCGCATCTCTGAAGACATTGTCGCTAAAAAGAGCGACACCGTCGTTCTTCAGAATACGCCGGGGGATGGATTCTACATCATCAGTGCCGGTGCTTTTGAAGTCCTCAAGTCGGGGAATCGCAATGAAGTTTTGGGGAGACTTGAGTCTCTCTCTTTCTTTGGAGAGATGTCTCTCATCAGTAACGAAATGCGTTCCGCTACTGTCATGTGCGTCGAGGATGGTCGTCTCAAGAAAATACCTGCAGCCCCCTTCCAGAAACTGCTCGATGAAGGTGACCTCGTGGCCTACAAGGTGATTCGAAATATGGCCACAATTCTCGCACAAAGACTCGCCGCATCTGACAATCGTCTCGTTTCATAGACACGATTTCGGTTTATGTCACGCAAAGGTTCCATTCGTCTGGGTAGCGGACACCTCAAAGGTAAAAGTGTTCAGGTTCTCGAAGGTCTCGCTGTCCGACCCATGAGAACCCGGGTACGAGAGGCTCTCTTCAATCGTCTTCAAAATCAAATCTTATCCGCACGTGTTCTCGATGTTTTTGCAGGTTCGGGAGCGCTAGGAATAGAAGCGATATCTCGTGGTGCACGACAATCGATCTTGATTGAAAAAAATAAAGACGTCTTAGAAATCCTGAAAGCGAACCTTCAGAAACTCGGCGTCGAAGCCCAATGTAAAATCATGGTGAAAGACGCTTACCGACTGCGCCCAAATCCTCCTAGTTCAGGTTTCGATGTGATCCTTCTGGATCCACCCTTCCCCGATTATTCAGGCCCACAATCAAAGCCCTGGACGTTAGCGACACAGCTCGCGAGCGGAGCCTGGCTCAATGCCGGTGGACTTCTCATCATGGAATATCCTTCCAGAGAAGAAATAGCGGCGCCCCCCCCGGGGCTTGAGGCCCAGGAAGGACGCCGCTATGGCGATACCAGTCTGATTTTTTGGTCGAAAACGAAATCGAGTTCCTAGGAATCGTATCCCAGATCAATTTCGTGCGCCTGATTGAGGAAGTTTGCCAACAATGCCACGGTGGCTTCCAGGTCTCCTGAATCGATCGTCTCTACCACTGTGTGTACATATCGACAGGGGACAGAGAGAGTGATGGCAGGCACAGCGGATCCTCCACGTTGAATACCGCCCGCATCTGTTCCACCAGCAGTAAGAATTTCCATCTGGAAAGGGATATCTTGCTCACGGGCAATGTTCCTCATGGCGCGAACCATCTTCGGATTTGAAATACTGGAACTATCGTGAATCTTGATAGCGACCCCTGCACCCAATGCCGAAATTCTTTCGTGCTCTGTCGCCCCAGGAATATCGCATGCAAGAGTCACGTCGATAGCGATTCCACAGTCAGGTTCGATTCTGTGAGAAGCGGTCATTGCCCCTCGCAAACCCACTTCTTCCTGAGTGGTCGCCACTGCGTAGACGGACACATTGTCATTGCTGTATCTCTTCACCGCTTCGATAAGGGTGTAAATCGAAACCCGGTTGTCCAAACTCTTTCCGCTGCATCGACTCCCGTTAACTTCAAAGCTCTGTTTGAGGGTAACAGGATCACCGATCTCTATTCGTGACTGGGCTTCTTCTTTAGTCAAACTGACATCAACAAAGAGCTCAGGTACCGTCGGCATCTTTTTGCGATCCTCGGGGGTCATGATGTGAATCGGCTTGGATCCAATCATCCCCGTAATCTCTTCGCCATTACTGGTGTTGACTGTGACTCGTTTTGCTATCAATGTTTTGGGGTCAAACCCACCCAACGGAGACAGTCTCAAAAATCCACGATCGTCAATGTGCTTGACCACAAAGCCAATCTCATCGAGGTGGCCAGCAAGCATCACCTTGGGACTCCCGGGCTTTCCTTCCTTGATAGCGATACAGTTGCCGATTCCATCGACTTCGATGCGATCGACATAAGCTTCGATTTCCCGACGGAATATCGCACGGATTCGATCTTCAAATCCGGGTGCACCGTGGGCTTCACAGAGTTCTTTTAATAGTTCCATTTCTGCCTCTTTTCGTGATTATTCCAATCGCTGATCCTCACACCGATCCCCCCTTCAGGTCAAGGAAAAGAACCTGGTGGATCTCCATCTTCTCCCCTTAATCGGCTCAGATTGACAGAACCGGCTCTTTCAACAGTGTCAGACAAGAGATCGACCCTCCATCTCTCCGCCACCAAATGATGCTGGCGAGAAAAAGGGTGCGGTCTGGGATGACGAATGATCTGAAAAACGATGGCCACGAGATCCTTGTCAGCCATCTCGATATCCATCACATCACAACGACCAAAATGGGAAGGCTTGAGAGATGTTCCTGCGAGGCGACTCGGATTTGAAAAAAGAAGTTTGAGCTCTTTTTTTGCACGTCGCCTTTGGCCATAACGACCAAGGATTCCAGAGAGAATCCTGAAAAAAGTCACTGACCAGACCTACGTTTTTCGCCGATACGTCGTAAGTCATCTCGCTCTTCGTCAGTGAGGGATTCGACTCCTGAAGTACTGACTTTCCGCAGTAACTCGTCCAATCTCATCTCTTCAGAAAGATCTCGCTCCGGTACTTCAACCTGAGAATCGGATCTCCGGCTCGGATAATATTCTGAAGGCGATCTACTAGTGGAACTTTTCTTTGCTATCGTTTTTTTCAAACCCGAGGTCAAATTTCCCCCGATCACTCCGATCGCAATCAGTGCAAAAATGGCTCCACCGAGGTGTGCCGCGTGCCCGATATTACCACCACCGCCATTGGCCTGATCTAGCAGGCCTTTAATGTCAAAAGCCACAAACGCAGCAGCACAAGCCCATGCAGGTACTGGCAATATTCCGTAAATATAAATTTTCACACGGGGATAATAAATCGCAAAAGCAGTCGTCATGGCACAAACCGCACCCGAAGCCCCGAGAGCAGGGATATCAGCGAACCCGAAAAGAGTCATTGAACAATGAAGCAGTGACGAAAAGAGAGCCGCACCGAAGTAAAACATCAAATATTTTCGTCGACCCCAGCGAGCCTCCAGCGGAGCTGAAAAAGAATAGAGAACCAACATGTTAATGAGAAAGTGCCACAGATCTATATGGGAAAAAGCAGCGGTGAGCAGAGTCCAAACACGCAGACTTTCGAGGTTGCTCACGCTTGTCATGAAATTTTGGTACATGAAGAGATTGCGACCCAAAACCTGCCAAGCCACGAAAACGAGGATATTCACGCCTAGCACGAATTGCAGACCTGATACCGATCTCAAAAGCCGGCTTCTGGACGAACTGTCCCTCATATAGTCCCGATCAAAAATTCCCAAGAATCCTCAATTCACTTTCCCATGACCTGTTCGTAAGCATCTTCATGAAATCCAACGAGGAGTGTTTTTCCGACTTTCAGCGTCGGAGCCCTCAGATTTCCACTCGGCCCCATGATTCCCTTGGCAAGATCATCATCCAATGGAGGATCTTTTTTCATGTCATGCTCGATGATTTTTTTCCCTCTGGCGACGATCACTTTACTAGCCGCTTGGGCTAACTCCAAAGCCTCCTCTCTTCCGAGACGAACCTTCTTGGCATCCACCAGCTCCTTCGTCTTCACATCATCGCCCAGGAACTCCTGAGCCTTCTTGCACGACGTTCATCCATTACGGTGATACCACCAGTCGATTTTTTTCATCTCTATACTCCTGATCGCTAGCAAATTTGTTCCCAGTCGCGCTCGCCAATATTATGCATCGGTCAGAGGAGGATTCCACAGGAGCTCAGGAAGATCCCCTCCGCGCTGCTCGAATCGCAATCCTCAATCGGCGAACACCCTCTACAATTCGAGGCCCTGGCCTCCCGAGATAAGATTCAGCAACACAGAATACACTCCGGTCCCTCACGGCTCGCACCTCTGCCCAACCATTCCTCTGAATCACTTTTTCAGGGTTATATTTGGCGGGGTCTACGCCACACCAAGAAATAATCACAACCTCCGGATTATGAGCGAGGACAGATTCCGTCTCCACTTCCATACTATGCCCTGGGGCATCCTTCCACGGATTGACTCCCCCAGCGATGTGAAGCATTTCATTGATCCATGAATGGCGAGCGGGAATAAAAACGGGCTTGGGCCACCACTCAACTAATACCGGAGCGAGTTCCTTGACCGCTTTATCAGTGACCGCAGTATCAGTGAGTGACTCTTCGTGATCTACCGACGAAGTCTCCAGTCCTCTTTGCATCCATTGAATGAGGGCTTCCCCCCTACTGGAAACTCCGAGAGCTTTTGAAATGTCGCGAATATCTCGATAAATGTCTCCGATACATCTGGGATCAGGAGCCATGTATTCAAGCCCCTTCGCCCGGATTTCTTCCACCACTTTTTCATGACCCGGAACTGTAAGGGAAGCCAAGGTGATATCGGGTTGAAGTTCCTCGAGGGCATCCACGTCAATTGAGAGATCCGGTCCCAGACGCGGAAGTTTGGAAACCACCTCTTCGGGATGGTCAGAATGATCATCCACTGCGACAAGAACATGAGACATGCCCAGAGCACAGACGATTTCAGTATTGGAGCAGGTCAAAGAAGCTACGCGCATGTGTACAGGATAACCCCTGAATCTCGACGGGTCAGGCAGTTGTCGAAGTCTGGTTTTGTCGAGGCAATAAGAACCCCATCAATCCACAATGTGCTTCAATCAGAGATTTGCCTTCTGCGCTTTCCAGAACGCTCGCATCGGGATCTGCAATATAGGCCAGTGCCCTCACTTTGCCCTCTGACCTGAGAGGCATGACACATAGACTCTGCATTCCGGATTTATAGAGACACTCCAGAGTTTGGGTTCTGGGCTCATCCACGATCCTTTTCGCGAGGACGCCTTTACCGCTATCCCAGACGTCCTCGACGAGAGACAACGCTATTCGGTCTTTATGACCCTTCAGTGGCTTCCCGGAGGCATCGACTCCGAAGGCCACGTGAACTTCGTCTCCTCTGCGAGTTAAGATCCATCCTTGCTGTCCGCGTATGGCTCGAACCAGGGCAGACAGAGACTTCGGAATAATGACTCTTGGAACAGGTGTCAGTGCGGCTTCTCCGAGAAGAGTGGTCACTCTCATCATTTCGGCAGAAAGGCGTTCCTGCTCACGATGGATGTAAACTGAACTCTCTGAAGCCATTCCTTCTTCGAGATCCTCTAGAACGGTATCAGAGCTGATTTCTTCCGTGAGAACCTCTTTAACTTCGCGTCCACCTTCAAGTCCTGCTCCGACTTGCTGGCTCTCAAGATAGGGAGCCCGTAAATGATTGGGAAGAGACTCAGAGACCGCCTGATGTAATCGATCACACTGCTGATATGACTGACGAGCATCGTCCAGTTTTCTCTGTTCCACCTGAAGCTCAGCAATCTGATTCATAATTCGAATACGAAGATCTAAGTCTGATCTTTCACGGGATCCTTTTTCAACCGCCTCAAACTTCTCAAGGCTTGTCTCTGGATCTTGATTCAACGCCGAGTCGATACAGGCCTCTAGATATTGGATCTCTAGAGATAATCTACGCTGGGAAATATCTTCATTGACATAACGTAGTCGATCCAAAATATCAGTCGCCTGTTGGGTTTTCCCCTGCTCAATATTTAGGTACACCAATTCTAAAAGACATTCAGCGAGCCCTATCCCTTTACCGGATCTCGAATGAACTCCATATGCCCTGAGTAAATCACTTTCCGCAGCATGGAGATCTCCAGTGATCCGTCGTATTTTTCCTCGTATCAAATAGTTTCTCGTACTGAGATATCTCATATTGAGTTGCTGACTGAGTTCTCTCGAGATCTCCACCTTTTCAAGACCTAGAGAAAGATCACCGCAACGCATCAAAGCCTCCGCTTGATGATGCAGTGCAAGAGCCCGACCTGAACGATCACCCGACTCTTCTGTTGATTGGATGACTTGATCAACGATCTCCAGTGCTTCTGCGATCTGCCCATCCGCCAAATATGCACCGCAAAGCGCATTGAGTGATCGGGTGACTCCAGTAGAAGCCTCCAGATCTTCATGAATCTCGAGCGCTTGTCGGTGGAAATCAATCGCTTGCGAAACTTCTCCCCTGGCTTGGGAAGCATGCCCAATGTTGGCCAGGAAAAACGCTTTTTCAGCGCTTGCGTCGTCATCGTCTAATAGAGACAACCCCTCGGCACTGATCTTAAGCGCTCGATCATAATCGCCAGTACAGTATTGAATCCATGCCAAAGAACCTAGGACTCGAAGTTGCTCATTTCCCCTCACTTCTTCATCCAGTCTCATGACGATGTCAGCGGATTCTCTCAACCATCTCAGGGCGGAAGGGTAATCCCCCAAAATCTCATCGATTCTGCCCAGTTTCCTGAGGGCACGCACTCGATACATTTCAAGCTCAACACACCCATCTTCTCGTTCGATCTTCTTCGATTCGATTTCATGAAATGAAGTTTTTGCAAGATCAAGGTCACCGAGCACTATCGCGGCGTCACCCATCTTTTCTCGAATCGCAAATCGTTCCTGATGATGATCATCCGTATCTGTAAGACGACAAAGTGCTTGTTGGTAATGCTCCAGGGCTTTTCCATGAGCATGAACGACTTGCATCGCCTCACCGGCCGCTAGCAAATGCTCTAACGCTTTCTCAGGACAGTCCGATCTCTGGAAGTGATACGAAAGATCTTCCCGAACACCCGAAAGATCCGCGGAATGAAACTCCTCAATCCCCTCGGCAAGAAGTCCGTGCAAGCGTCTTGATTCGGCCGGTGGAATATCACGAATAATGATTTCCTGAAGCTTTGGCTGCAGAATGGCATACGTCGGGCGACCAGAATCTAAACTTCTCGAAACCATTCCCCTCGCGTCGAGTTCACGGAGATCCGATCTCAATGTTTCTTTAAATCCGTTGATGAACTCCAGTAACTTTACAGGGGCAGATTTCCCATGCAGCGCGAGCAACCGCAGAAGACTACGTGGCTTTTCAGCAAGAAGCCTTACTCTTCTATGGAGAACTTGGTGAATACCCGCTGGAAGTTCAACGCGTGATAACTCACCACCTCCGCGAATAGTCCAGCCCTCTGAGTTTCTGTGAATGATGCCTTCTTCTTGCAACACCTTGAGCATCTCGACAAGGAATAGTGGATTGCCTGCGGTTCTTTCCTCAAGTCTGTCAAGAAATGTTGCAGGGATCGCTTCGACCTGTAGAACATGTTGAATCAGTTCTGCGATCTGAGGGCGGCCAAATCTCTTTAATACAAGTTCATCGACAACGCTCTGGTCTCTGTATTTGTCTATAAATTCTTGCAGTGCAGGAGATCTCTGATCGTCATCTCGCATCGTCAACACAACAAGTATTTTACTTTCAGAGTTCGATTTTAAAATTCGCTCCGTAAGCCTATCAAGAAGTGCGACCGTTGGATCGTCAGCCCAATGAAGATTATTGATGACCACCACAGAAGGTTTCTCTCGTGAGGCCAACTCCATAAAGCGGGCGACTTCATCCACAAAGTTTTGAGAAAAGCCCTCGGGACGATCATCGAGATCATCGGAAGAACTTCCAGCTCTCAATCTGGGACAAAGACGTTGGAGCATTTTTCCATGGTTCTTGAATAACTCAGAACCCAAACCAGCAGACAACGACATTTGCTCAAGAATCGTTTTAAATGGCTGATAAGCTTGCTGACCTGACTCTAGGCAATGCCCCGTAAACACGGGCATCTCTCGTAGTTTCAAATGATGAGAAAACTCATCGATCAATCGACTCTTCCCGATGCCAATCTCTCCTGAGACCAGGAGTAGCGGGCGAGATCTGTCAGTTTCATGGGGATCTCCTCCCTCACGAAGAGCAAGGCCTGTATTTCTTTCGACACCATCTCGAAGATATTCCAATTCAAATCTTCTACCAATTAACCTATTACTATGCAGATATGAATTTTGAGTCTCCGCTGTCTCTGCCTGCCAATGTCTTCCTGCTCCAGCACTGACTGCCTGAATTATTTCTCGGGCAGTAGAAAAACGAAGTTCAGGATCTTTTTCAAGCAACTTAATGATGATCTCTACGAGATACTGCGGCTCTCCCGAAAGATCATTGCGAATATCTTCTCTCCATCGACCTTCGATTCTGCCGACAGACACTCCTTCAGCAGAAACAAAGGGCAATCTGCCGCACATGATCTGATAGAGCGAGACGCCAAATGAATAGAGGTCTGCACGTCTATCAGGGGTTCCACCCTCAATGATTTCAGGTGCGACATAGTGCATTGTTCCTTTGATCGCAAAATCAAAAGTGCCGGTTATTTTTTCGGCAAGACCGAAATCGATTAACTTGGCAACTGGTGGCCCTAAACATTTATCAGTCGAGGCATCTTTATTTAGATCTTGGACAACTTTCGAAGAATCTTCTCCGCCAAATTGCCTCGTTCTTGTCACGAGGATATTGTCAGGTTTGATATCGAAATGAACATATCCCTGGGAATGGATGTATTCCAAAGCACGACATATCTGAACGATGACATCGAGGAACTCCGCTTCTTCAAAGGAAGTGGACGCACCCAAGAAATCATCACCTCTGATGAACTCACTCACGATAAACCAGTCGTGACTCTCCTGAACTCGGCCAAAGTCATGGACCCTCGCCAGATTAGGATGAATCAGTCGAGTCAGAGCTTCATATTCAATTTTCGACCATTCTTCGGAGTCCTCAAGGCGATCTGATCGAAGGACCTTGAGTGCAACCTTGCGGCGTACCCTTGTCAGGTCTTCGCAGAGATACACCGTGCCCATTGCTCCTGCACCTAGTTGGCGAAGGACGCGATATCGACCATTGATACAATCTTCTGAATGGAAGGAACCCATGTTTCCCCAGGAACGGGGCTCCAGGGCATTCGAGATGCCTACCGTTCCAAAGAAGAATACGACAGATCAGGGAATTGGGCCGACAGGGGTCGCTAAAACGCCATTATTCGGCCTCTATCGACCAATATCAGATGTAATGAAAAAAAATGACTTAGCGAACCTGACGGAAAGGGTCCTCTTGCTCGATGGCCACCTGGAGAGCATCCACCTTTTTAAACCAAAGCTGAGCAGCGTCTAATATCGCGGATCCCTTTTCAGGATTGTTACGAAACTCGTCCTGAACTCGCTTCAAACTTGATTCCGCTTTACCCAGAACACCCTGGGCCAATTCTTGCCAATAGTTTTTTATGCTGTTGTCGCTGACAGCGCGAGAACGGTCGTAATAATTTTTCGCCCGATCATCCACCCAGTACTGAACTCGGTTCAGAATGATTCCGGCTTCTTGAGTCGTCATCTGAGGTACAAATTTATCGATACTACGATAGACATCTGCTTGCTCGGAATTCATCTCTTTAGATCCACCAAATGGCATTCCAATAAATGACAATACAATAAGTGTCACCACTGGTAATCCCACGAGGCCGCAAACCCCGATCAAGAGGTCTCCCATATCAAGGTCATCCTCTTCTGCCCTGATGACAGGAGGCTTCCCTTCACCTTTTTGAGGTGCAGATCTTGTTGGCTTTTTCGTTGCCAATCTAACTCCTAGTCTTCAGTAAACATGGGAGCAACTTTACTGAGGTCCCCGATGATGGTTTGAATCTTGGAGAAGTCAGAATTATATCCTGAAAACTCTGGCGGAAGAATACCCTCAGGAGTTCTCACCTCTGCGAGCATCTCACGTAACTTTTGCTGTGTACCACTCGAGAAGTCCATAGCCTTTTGCCATTCTCTGGCAAACTTCTTCGAATCATCGTCACTCCGCATTTGAACGACTTTTCTGGCCATAACTTGAGACTGAGATATATCTCTCTGAATGGCCCTATATTCTTTGTCGCTCGTAGTCTCTTCAATGATGATTTTGGCCTCTGTGGGTCTGTTCAAAATGCTATATGCAAAAATGGAGACGGTTGAGATCAACAACACAAGAGTGACGATCACCACAGCAGGATGAGCACCCTTCTTGGCTTTCGGCTTATAAGCCGGACGATCCTCAGATCCGGAATCGGATCGGTCCCTTTGGGGACGACGACGAGCTCTGTTCAAAAGACATTTCCTTCCGAGATTTTTCAGTCGCCCAGAGCCCCGGAGTAATCACTCCAAAGGGCCCTTCCCCGGGACAACTGAATCAATCCGGATGGTAGCCACTCACCCCGCCACGGTCAACTTGACCGATCAGGTGGGGATACAGAGTATTGCCCAACTCTCAGAAGCTGATTTAAGGTGAAATTCACCTTCTCCGGGAAGCAATAGGCGAACTGAGCCTTCATACAGTCGCTCTCCGTGGCTCTCTGCTGAACCCGAAAGAATACAGAGGATCGAACTTCGATCCTCAGGGATGTCCAATTGACCCTCCCATGGTCCCTTCAGCTCAAAAACCTGATAAGGAGAAGCCGCTATTCTGAGCTGCCACCCTCCCTGCGATTCTGGATTCACGGGGATCACATCTGTGGAATCCTGCTCAGGTGGGTCTAACTGTAGAGCCATTTCGAGATGAAGTTCTCTGGGGTTCCCATCCAGTCCCACATTATTTCCGTCATGGATTCTGAATGTGACATCACTGGGCTGCTGGATTTCCGCCAGGACTATTCCCGCACCGATGGAATGCACTGTCCTCGGAGGAATATGAAGTATGTCACCTCTCTTCACAGGGACTTTATTGAGAGCTTCTTCAACACACTCTCCTTTAGCCGCTGCTTCAGATAATTTTTTCATATCCCAGTTCGCAGAGAATCCGACTCTGACAAACGCTTCTGGATTCGCGTCTAAGATGATCCAAGATTCTTCCTTACCCGTAGATCCTAATCCTCTGTATTTTGAAAACGCATCATCGGGATGAACCTGAACGGATAGTTCCGTATTGGCATCGAGAAACTTAAAGAGTAATGGGAACTCTGACTCAGCAGCCTCACCACCCCATGATGGTCCTAAGATTTTTTCGGGTGAGGCTTTTATCAGGTCAGAGAGTAGCAATCCATCGTGCACTCCTGAGTTGATTCTTGAGTGTCGACTGTGATCTCCAACTGTAGAAACAAGCCAAAGTTCTCCCAGAGGAAGAACGGACTCAGCACCGGGAAGCAAATAAGGGAGGAGTTTTTTTCCTCCCCATGGCTTACTCACAGGCACGGGATCCAGCTTGAGAGCCTCCCGCTGAAGAGGGCTCAAGCCGTCTCCAACGTATTCGCTTCGACGACCATGGCCCTTGCTTCCTCTAGCGATCTCTCAGTAGCCCTGTCGCCTCGAAGCATCGAAGCCAGTTCACGAATACGGTCCTCGCCCTCTAGAGATTCTAGGAACGTACTGGTCTTTCCGCCGTCGACCTGTTTGACAACCTTATGTTGCCACATGCCATGACATGCCACCTGGGGAAGATGGGTCACACACAAAACCTGATGAC
>Ga0055584_100001499_pt1 | contig 22917 bp, 24 predicted proteins | sample OSDHelmetaG_FD_58716 | JGI IMG/M metagenome (GOLD analysis project Ga0055584, IMG submission 58716) | Pelagic marine sediment microbial communities from the LTER site Helgoland, North Sea, for post-phytoplankton bloom and carbon turnover... | ecosystem: Environmental > Aquatic > Marine >...
GACAGAGCTAGATAACTCAAAATTTATACTTGGGTTTGCGATATCAGTGAAAAATTTTACTATGGAGGTGTCGTATTTTCTTTTTAGAGTTTGGTAAGCTTTTTTTCCAACAAAAACATAACTTAAACTACTATTCTTTGACAACTCGTCCGATAGTTTCTTTGTGTATTTAATAATTGATCCGTTAAAGCCACCACATAACCCTCTATCTGCTGAGCAAACAATTAACAAGATATTTTTCTTGTCTTTATTTCTGGATCCAAACTTCTTAACTTTTGCACCCCCGGCTGAGGTAAGTGATTCAACTATCTCATGCATTTTTGATGCATAGGGCCTTGTTTTCTCGGCGTTATCTTGTGCCTTTTTCAATTTTGCTGCAGCTACCATTTTCATTGCAGATGTAATCTTTTTTGTAGATTTCACGCTACCAATTCTAATTCTTAAATCTTTAAGACTTGGCATCAGTTCCCCTTAAAAAGTCTTCAACAACTTCTTCTAAAAAAACATTAATTTCACCTTCTAATTTATCACTTAGACTTTGTTCTTTCTCAATTTTACTTATTATATCCCCTCCCTTAACTTGCATTTGTTTTAATAAAAAAGATTCAAATTTTGTAACATCGTTTACAGAAATTTTGTCAAGATACCCCCGAACGCCTGCAAAAATAATAAGTACTTGTTGTTCAACCTTTAAAGGTTTGTATTGTGGTTGTTTTAGAATTTCAGTAAGTCTTCGTCCTCTTTCAAGAAGATCTTTAGTAGATTGATCAAGATCTGATGCAAACTGAGAGAAAGCCTCCATTTCTCGAAATTGTGCTAAATCTAATTTTATTGATCCCGAGACTTGCTTCATTGCTTTGATTTGTGCTGCTGACCCCACTCTACTCACCGATAAACCAACATTTACAGCTGGTCTAATTCCCTTAAAAAAAAGTTCGGTTTCTAAAAATATTTGACCATCTGTTATTGAAATTACATTTGTAGGTATGTAAGCAGAAACATCACCAGCTTGAGTTTCAATAACTGGCAATGAAGTTAAAGAGCCTGCACCATGATCATCGCTCATTTTTGCAGCTCTTTCTAAAAGTCTAGAATGTATGTAGAACACATCACCAGGAAATGCTTCTCTCCCTGGTGGTCTTCTTAATAATAAGGACATTTGCCTGTAAGCAACGGCCTGTTTAGAAAGATCATCGTAAAAAATTACCGCATGCATTCCGTTATCTCTAAAAAATTCACCCATTGCACAGCCTGTGTAAGGTGCTAGGAACTGCAGTGGTGCAGGGTCAGAAGCTGTTGCAGCAACAACAATGGAGTATTTTAAAGCATCATTCTCCTCTAAGGTTTTTACTATTTGAGCGACCGTTGATCTTTTTTGACCAATAGATACGTAAATACAGTAAAGTTTTTTTGATTCATCAGAATTTTTATTTACTTCTTTTTGATTTAATATTGTGTCGATTATGACTGATGTTTTTCCAGTTTGTCTATCGCCTATTATAAGCTCTCTTTGACCTCTTCCTATTGGGATAAGAGTATCAATTGCTTTTATTCCAGTTTGCATTGGTTCATGTACTGACTTTCTTGGAATTATTCCTGGCGCTTTAACTTCTGCTCTTCTAAATTTAACATCTTTTAATGGACCTTTTCCATCTATGGGGTTACCTAAGCCATCGACCACTCTACCTAACAAACCAGTACCTGAAGGAACTTCTACAATAGAATTTGTTCTTTTAACAATATCGCCCTCTTTGATTGATTTATCACTACCAAAAATTACAACACCGACATTATCATCCTCTAAATTAAGTGCCATTCCTTTAATCTTACCAGGGAATTCAACCATTTCGCCAGCTTGCACATTGTTTAATCCATAAACTCTAGCAATACCGTCACCAACTGTAAGTACTGTGCCAACTTCAGAAATTTCACTTTCATTTGTTAGACCCTCTATTTCCGATTTAAGTATTTCCGAAATTTCTGATGCATCTATTCCCATTTGATTTCCTTTCTTTATATAAAATTCTCAGATAACTTAGATTTAACGGAGTTATCAATCATATATGAGTTTATTTGGATAATTATGCCCCCAATAATCTGAGGGTCTACCTTTTTTTTTAATTTAACCTTACAATTTATTTTTTTCGATATCATTTTCTCTATTTTTTCTAGTTTTTCATTTCCTAACTTTGTTGATGTCGTCAAATGAACCTCAGTAAAACCAGCGTTTATATCAATTAATTTGTTAAATTGACTGAATACTTTTTCTATCAGAACTATCTTATTATGTTTTGTAAGTGTTTTTATAAACCCGAGGAATGTTTTTTGAGTTTTAATAGCTTTGCAAACTTTTTCTAAGATAGCTGATTTTTTCGCAACATTAATAAGTGGATTATTTATAATCACTTTTAAATTTTTGTTGGTCTCGATGAGTTTAATGAAAGATTGAAAATCATTTTGAATTTGTTTAAGCCCAATTTCATTGCTTATCAGCATCAATGCTTTTGCGTATCTTAAAGATACTTCATGTATGTAATTTGATTTATCAGTCAATTTTATAAAATTTAAAAGACTTTTTTAGCATAAGAAGTCTATTTATTCAATATTTGAAATTATATTTATGTAAAGTTTATTGGGTCAACATCAATATAAATTTTAACACCATTTGGGATAATGATTTTTGACAAAAAATTTTTAAAAATTAAATTTGATTTGGAGTTCTTTTTTAATTTAATTAACATTCTAAATCTAAAGATCTTGTTTTGCCTGAATATAATAGAAGGTGAAGGACCAAATAAAATTACATTAGGAAAATTTTCTTTAATTATATTCCTTAGATTTAATCCATAGCTCCTCGCTTTATTTTCATTCACTGAATTTATTATAATAGAGATAAAACTTGAGAAAGGAGGTAAAAAACTTTTTTTCCTTTCATTAAGTTCATAATTCACAAACCCCTCATAATCAGCACTTATACTCGATTTAATTACGGGGTGGTTAGGTTGATAAGTTTGTATAAAAACCTCTCCGTGAAGATCTTTTCTTCCAGCCCTTCCAGCAACTTGAGTTATTTGTTGATATGCTTTTTCACTAGACCTAAAATCAAAATCATTAAGAATAGAGTCTATATTTAAAATTCCTACAGTTTTTAAAAATGGAAAGTTGTGCCCCTTCGAAATGATTTGTGTTCCGATAATGATTTCTACTTTGTTTTCTATTATGTCTTTGATTTCTTTGCTTAAAACCTTATTTTTAACTTTATCACTTGATAATAGTGAAATTTTAGCTTCAGGAAATAAATTAGATACTTCTTCATAAACTTTCTCAACCCCATAGCCTGGGAAAACAAAACAATTCTTTGAGTTGCAACTTTTACATGAATTCTCAAAGTATTCTTTATGATTACAATAGTGGCAAAGAAGAAAACTTTTTTTTTGATCGGTAAACTCATGTAGAGTCAATGATGATGAGCAATTGTTACAGTTTTTTGTATTGCCACATTTTTTACATATTACAAAAGGCGCATATCCTCTTTTATTTAAAAAAATTAAAGTCTGCAAATTATCGGAAATATTATTTTTAATTTCTTGTTGAAGTTTTTTTGATATAACACCCTTTTCTTTTCTTGAATCTAATACTTTAATTGTAGGGAGGGTATTTTTATTTACCCTATGTTTAAGTTTAACAATTCCAAATTTTTTTATTTTAACGTTAAAAAAAGTCTCAATTGAAGGAGTAGCCGAGCTTAAAATAATATTACAGTTAGAATTTTTTGCTCTTACTATTGCAAAATCTCTGAAGTTTAAAATTAGTTGACTATTTTGTTTATAAGAATTGTCATGTTCTTCATCTATAATAATTATACCTAAATTAGTAAATGGTAATGTTAAGGCTGACCTTGTTCCAATTATAAAATTTATCTCGCCGTTAAATATAGCTTTACAAATTTCCTCTCTTTTTTTCTTATTGATTGAGGAATGATAAACAGTTGGATTTATATTAAAATCTTCTTTAATTTCTTTCACCCATTCGGAAGTGAGAATGATCTCAGGAACAAGAATTAAACACTGGAATCCTTTTAAAAGTTTTTCTTTAACTAAATTCATAAATACTCTGGTTTTTCCTGAACCAGTAACTCCATGGAGTAATGTCACTTTAAATTCATCCCCTATTTTTTTAAGAGATTTGATAGCTTTTTCTTGTTCGCTTGATAATTCAAGTTTGTTTGTTTTATTACCTAAATATTTTTCTAATTTAATAGTTGTGTTTCTTTCAAAACCAGTAAGGAATAATTTGAGTACTAGTGATCTAAAGTTACAAGTATACCTTGCAACAAACTCTGTACTTTTTAGAATCTCATTTGGAAGTGGAGTTGAACTTAAAATCCTATCAATATATTTTAAAGGTTTTTTGTAAACTTTCTTTCTATGAGTTTTAATCACAACTCCTATAATTTTTTTATTCCTAAATTCAACTTTTACAACAATTCCAGTTTCAAGAAATTCTAAAGTTTTATAATAGAAAGTTTTTTCGATAGGTTTAGGTAGTAAAATTTCACAGATCATTAAACAACTATAACAAAAATTTTAATCAAAATATTGTCAAATTCAAACAATGTAAATATTATATGTTAATGTTTTTAAAAAAACTAAATAACAAGCATATAAAGGAATATCTTCAAAATAATCCAGATTTTTTCATTAATAATCCATCGGTACTAGATAAACTAGAATTCCCGTCAGCCTCTAACGACAAAACATCTAAAATAGTGTCATATAAGGATTGGATTATTGGCAATCTTAAAAATAAACAGAAAGATTTTATTGAAACTGCTAAGCATAATTATATCACTCAAACAAAAGTTCATGAAGCAATCATACATTTGTTAAGTCAAAAGAATTTGAAGGATTTTTTTCATTTTCTTAATACTGATCTTACAAAACTTTTTGAAGTTGAAATTATTTCCTTGGTGACATCTGAAAAAAAATTCTCGGAAGAATATGGTCAGATATTTCTTAATGAAAAGAAAATAAACTTAATGCATCGTACTGATAAAAACTTAATATTAGATGCAACCGATGAAAGTTATGGATTATATGATAATCTTGAAGTAAAAATTTACTCTAATGCAATATTTTCATTAGATAAATTTAGTTTAGGCTCGCCTGCACTTTTAGTCTTTGGTAGTAAAACTAATCATTTTATTGGCAAAAAGGCATATGATTTGATTAGATTTTTCTCTTTAGTTTTTGAAAATAAATTTAAAAGTTTTGTAAATGACTAAACCTCTCGAACTAGTAATTAATGAATGGTGTGATTGGGTAATAAATGAGAAGAGATTAAGTAATAATACAGCTTTGTCTTACATAAGAGATCTTAGATCATTTTTTAGCTTCTTAAATTCACATTATGGCAACCAGGTAGAATTTAAAGATCTCATAAAGATCAATGAAGATGATTTAACAGGCTGGTTTTTTCAAAGGATAAAAAATAGTGTTTCTCAAAGAAGTAATGCAAGAGCACTATCATCAATAAAAAGCTTTTTTATATTTTTAACAAAAAAGAAATTAATAAAATCTAGTGTTATTTTATTCATTAATGGACCGAAGTTTAGCAATTCACTTCCTAGACCATTAACAAAAAAACAAGTTGATCAAATCTTTAGATTTGTAAAATATGAAAAAAGAAAATGGATTCTAATAAGAAATTTATCAGTAATAATTCTGATGTGGGGTTATGGTTTGAGAATTAGTGAAGTTCTGAATTTAAGAAAAAAAGATTTTAATTCCAATGAAATAAGAATTAAGGGAAAGGGTAATAAAATTAGAGTTATTCCTATGCTAGAAAAAGTAATTATTTTTATAAAAACTTTAGAAAAAGAATGCCCCTTTGTCTTAGAAAATGATCAATTTTTTTTTAGGGGGAAAAGGGGGAGGAGGTTGCAGCCAACGATTATACAAAAATTAATAAGAGATATTCGAAAAACACTCTCTCTTTCGGAAAATGTAACACCTCATTCACTAAGACATACATTTGCAACCGAATTATTAGAAAACTTTACTGATCTTCGAACCATTCAGGAATTATTAGGTCACTCATCGTTGTCGACTACACAAAAATATACAGCAGTGAGTGCAAAGAGGATTAAAAATATGTTGGAAAAAAATCATCCTCTGTCTGGGAATTAGGATGTTTCGTATCTAAAAGTTAGCTTCATCTCACCTGCCACTTTTACCATTTGCGATAAACACTGAGGAGCATTTTCATCTCGAATTGAAATAGCAAACCTAGATATATATTGAGTGTTTGAAGGGAAAACAATCTTTTCTGTATTCATTCTTATTATCAAAGCATTATTATCATTTAATGTTTTGATAATCTTATTTAGTAGACCTTTTTGATCTTCTCCTGAAAGAACGATTCTATGGGTTATTTTAGTTGTTGGACCCGTATCGGAATTCGTTGGTATATCTCTAATAGTGAACTCACCATTTTTAGCTGATTTAAGACTATTCAAATCATTCTTAAGTGAGTCTGCATTTTCATTTTTACTTACTTGATATACCATTGTTAACTCACAAACTCTTCCAAGTGTTGCAAAAGTAACCCCAGAGAATTCTCCACCTTGATTTGTTAAGTATGTGGTGACATCAGAAATTAAATTGGGTTTATTTTCCCCAAGAAAAGATATCATTACATTTTCACTCATTTCATATTCCCATTGCTTTTTTCATAGCTTCACCTATCCTTGTTATAGTATCCGACACTTCAACTCCTGCACTCTTTAAAGCTTCCTTTTTTGCATCGGCTGTTTCCGCACCACTATTTACTATTGCTCCAGCATGACCTAATTTTCTGCCTTTTGGTGCTGCAGATCCAGCTACAAAGGCTGCGACTGGCTTTTTGTGTTTACCTGACCAGCTTTTAATAAAGTCTGCACCTTCTACTTCTGCGGTTCCGCCAATTTCTCCAATAAGCACAATACCGTCAGTTTCTGGATCATCCAAAAAAAGTTCTAATGCATCAACAAAATTTGTTCCATTAACCGGGTCTCCTCCTATACCAATAATAGTTGATTGACCTAGAGCTGCTGTTTGAACCGCTGATTCATATGAGAGCGTGCCTGATCTAGAAACAACTCCAATCCTTCCTGGCTTACATATATGCCCAGGTATAATTCCAATCTTACCAACACCTGGTGTTAAAACCCCTGGACAGTTAGGACCTACGAGTCTAGTTTTAGAACCCTTCATTTCCCTTCTAACCCTCTGCATATCACTGGTTGGTATGCCATCCGTAATACATACAACTAGATCTAGTTCCGCTTCAACTGCCTCTAAAATGGCATCTGCTGCAAAAGGTGGTGGCACAAATACCCCACTAGCATTACAGCCAGTCTTTTTTTTTGCTTCAGCAACTGTGTTAAATACAGGGATATCTAAATGTTTAGTACCTCCCTTTTCAGGAGTTACACCGCCAACCATGTTTGTATGATATGCTATTGCTCTTTCAGAATGAAAAGTTCCTTGAGCACCAGTAAATCCTTGACAAATAACCTTTGATTCTTTTGTTAGTAATACTGCCATAATTTTATTCCTTTACCATTTCGATAACTTTTTGAGCTGCCTCTTCCATTGTTGCAACTGGTTTGATTGGAAAACCGGAGTTATTAAGAATATCCATTCCCATTTCAACATTTGTTCCTTCTAATCTAACAACTAATGGTTTATCTAAACCTACTTCTTTAGATGCATTTACCAGTCCTTGAGCAATATCATTGCACCTCATCATACCTCCAAATATGTTGATTAAGATACCCTTTACATCTTTATCTTTGTATATAAGCTTGAATGCAGCTGCAACTCTTTCTGGGGTTGCCGCTCCTGCAACGTCCATAAAATTAGCAGCTTCTCCACCATAATATTTAATAATATCCATAGTTGCCATTGATAGACCAGCACCGTTCACCATTAAACCAATATTTCCTTCTAATTTAACATAGTTTAAGTCATGCCTTGCCGCTTCTAATTCTAGGGGATCATATTCATTTTCATCTTTCATTTCTGCAACCTGTCTTTGGCGGTAAAGTGCATTATCATCAAATGAAGCTTTACAATCAAGAACAAGTACATCCCCATCGTTAGTTACAGCAAATGGATTGACTTCAATTAAGGCCGCATCTAGAGAAGTGAAAGCTTTATAAATAGCAAGAATATTTTTCTGAGCTTGCTTAGCTTCTTGACCTTTTAGGCCTAAATTATATACAATAGTTCTTGCGTGATGAGTTAATAAATCAGATCCTGGAGCAATTTGCATTGTATGGATTTCGTCAGGATCTTTCTCCGCAACTTCTTCAATATTGACCCCCCCTTTTCTAGAGGAAATAATAGTATTACCTCCGGTTTCTCTGTCTACAGTAATACATAAGTAAAATTCTTTGGCGATATCATAACCTTTTTCTAAATATACTCTTCTTACTATTTTCCCATTCTCACTTGTTTGGGGTGTAATTATTTTCATACCAATCATCTCATCAACAGTTTTGATTACCTCATCATTGTTTTTACAAATCTTAATCCCTCCAGATTTGCCTCTACCACCTGCATGAACTTGCGCTTTAACAACTATTTTGTCCTCATTAAGCCATGTAACAATATTTTCAGCTTCATGTGTTTGATAAACAACCTCGCCCGGCGGAATAGAAACACCGAATTTTACTAATAGCTGTTTAGCTTGATATTCGTGAATGTCCATAAAATCCTCTTTAGATATAAACTTTTATAAATGTTTTGGAAATATATAAAAAATAATCCAATTAGACTAGTAATTTTTTACATTTTTTTATAAGGTTATCAACAGAGTTTACAGATTCTGAAAACTGTTTCTGAATATCTTCACTTAAATCTAGTTCAATAATTTCCTCAACACCTTTTTTCCCAATTATAACAGGCACACCAATAAATAAACCAGAAACACCATATTCTCCTTGTAAATATGTAGAGCATGGTAAAATTTTCCTCTGATCAAAAATATATGACTCTAGCATTTCCACAGCACTACATGCCGGTGAATAAAAAGCAGAACTATCTTTTAAAAGAGAAACAACTTCTCCCCCTCCATTCCTAGTTCGTTCAATTATTTGGTTAATTGTTTCTTGGGAAATTCTTTTGTGATCAATGAATTTTTGTATTGGTATGCCTGAAATAGTTGTGTAATCGAGTAGAGGCACCATGGTATCTCCATGACCACCAAGAACAATTGTTTGAATATTTTCAAAAGCAATATTTAATTTTTTACCTAAAAAGTACTTAAATCTTGAGGAATCTAATATTCCTGCCATTCCAACAATAGAATTTTTTTTTAAACCTGATATTTCTTTTAATGCCCAAACCATAGCATCTAAGGGATTCGTAATACAGATTACAAAAGAATTTGGCGAAAAATTCTTTATAGCTAATCCTATATTTTTCATTATTTTAAAGTTAGTCTCAATTAAATCGTCTCTACTCATCCCTGGTTTTCGTGCAATACCAGCAGTGATAATAATGACATCACTATCCTGAATTTTTGAAATATCATCTGTTCCAATAATTTTTAAATTTAATTTATCTATTGGGAAACTTTGTCCAAGATCAAGACATTTTCCTTCAGCCAAACCATCCACAACGTCAACCAAAACTATATCACCAAGGTTTTTTCTAGCTATACTATAGGCAAGGATCGTTCCTATATTTCCTGCTCCAATAAGACTAATCTTATTCATAACGTAATAACTTTATATTAAGTCTAAACTAATATCTACAGATTTAGAACAAAGTGTAATTTTACTTGTTGAAATATAATCCGCACCCACTTTTGAGTACTTCTCAATATTCTTATAGTTTACTCCCCCACTGACTTCGAATTTTGCTTTTTTACCAAAGCAATTAATAATTTTTTTTATTTGATTAGGTGCCATATTATCAAGAAGTAAATATTTTGAACCTGCTTTAATACAATCATTTACTTGACTTAAGTTATCACATTCAATTTTATAATTAATTTTTTTTCCCTTTAAAGTTTCTAGAGTATTAGCAATTCCACCTAGAGCTTTGATGTGATTATCTTTAATTAGAACCTCATCAAACAAACCAAACCTGTGATTAATCGCTCCTCCCATTTTAGTAGCATATTTTTCTAGATACCTTAATCCGCAGGTAGTTTTTCTAGTATCAAGTAATTTGGTATTTGAGTTTTTAAGTTTTAGTGTATATTTTTTTGTCTCGGTTGAAATTGATGATAAGTGCTGTAGAAAGTTTAGTATAGTTCTTTCAATTATTAAGATTAGCCTTATGTCACCTTTTAAAGAAATCAAATCACAATTTTTTTTAATTTCATCTCCTTCCTTATGATTAAGTTTAATTTTAATTTCTGGAAACTTTTTATTAATAAAATTTTTAATAAATTTACCTCCGCAGAATACAATTTTCTCTTTAGTGAAAATTCTTACTTCTAAAATCTTTTTTTTTTTTATAAGAAGTCGCGTAGTTTTGTCATAATTAAAATTAATTTTACCAAGATCTGTTGTTAAATCTGATATCAATAGATCTGTAGCCAATTTTGTTAGACTAGAAAAATTCATGGGATAGTTAACTTAATTTAAGCATAGTATTCAAGGATTTTTTAGCTCTTAAAACAAGTTCATTATCTATAAAAATCTCGGGGGATAAATTTTTAAGACAATCCCTTAACTTTTCCATTGTATTTAGCTCCATGAACGGACAATTAGAACAAGAACAATTTCCATCAACTCCAGGAGCTATAATATATTCCTTGTCAGGTTCAAGTTTTTTCATTTGATGAATAATATGTGGCTCTGTAGCAACAATAAATTTTTGTGATGAGTCTTTATGTATGAATTTTAATAATGATGAAGTTGAGCCGATAAAGTCGGCATGTTTTAAAATATTTTCAGGACATTCTGGATGTGCAATTATTTTGGCATCATCATTTCTTACTTTTAACTTCATTAGTTCTCTCTCTGAGAACGTAATATGAACAATACATGATCCATTCCATAGTACCATTTTTCGATTTGTTTTTTTTATTAAATAATTACCAAGATGCTTATCTGGTGCGAAAATAATTTTTTCATTTTCTGGAATGCTATTAATTATTTTTTCAGCATTCGATGATGTTACAATTATATCTGATTCAGCTTTTATATCTGCAGAACAGTTAATATAGGTTACTACTTTATGATCGGGATAGTTCAATTTAAATTTTTTAAATTCTTCTACTTGACAAGATTCTTCTAAAGAGCAACCAGCATTTATATCTGGTAAAATCACTTTTTTTGAGGGGCTTAGGATTTTAGCAACTTCGGCCATAAACTTTACACCACAAAAGACTATAACATCTGCATTATTTTTTTCGGCTTTTTTAGAAAGATCAAGCGAATCACCAACAAAATCAGCTATATCTTGAATATCTTCATCTTGATAAAAGTGAGCAAGTATAATTGCATTTTTTTCTTTTTTCAGGTGAAGAATCTCATCCTCAATATCTGAGAATTTTTTTTTAAGAATTTCCATTACCTTTTAAACACCAACTTTAAATTATCTTTAATATATTCACTAGATCTCATTTCTTTGAGTCTCGAAACCGTTCTTTTAAAGTCAAAAGAATTAATATTCCCGACTTTTATTTTATCTAACTTCATTTCTGATGATAAAGAAAGAATATTTTTATTTTCATATAAAACATCAATAAAAAAAATAAATCTAGCCATAAATTGGGGATTTTTAATATTTTCTTTATTAAAATTTCTTAAAATGAAAATTTTTGCTTTTTTTGAAATCATTTCATAATCTCTGAAAACAAGATTTTTATTGAAGAAATTGCTAAAATCTAAGTCAATTATATTTCCATAATAATTACTTAGACTAAAGTTATTTCCGCTTCTTTTAAACTTAACCTCGCAAGGTATTGATGTTATAGCATACTTTTTAATTAAACTATTTTGCTTTCTTTTTATTTTATCTTGGAGTCCTTCAAAAAAAAAATTATCGTTTTTTGATTTAGTAGTCCTATAGTCAATTTTTGACTTCATATTATAAGTTTCAAAATTTTTGATCAATACTCTAATAATTTTTTTCGATAAATTTGGATTTACAGGATCATTATAAATGTTTCTTAAATGTCTATTACTAGTCAATATTAGTAAGATTTTTTTTTTTTTTGCAAAGTGGAAAAATTTCTCAAATATTATTAAGTTTGCAAGGTTGTTTATAAAAAATTCATCTACTAGAATTAATTTGCAAGCTCTAAATTTTTTCAAAAGCTCGATCTCTTTTGCATGATTCTTTTGTAGAAAAAAAATTAAATCGCTGAAGTGAAAGATAACAGAATTTGGGTAAATATAATTCAAAGCTTTTATTAAAACTGACTTTCCCACACCAAATGATCCATAAAGGTAGATATTCCTTATATTAGAAAAGAAACGTATAACTGACAAATTATCTTGTCTGCTTAATTCTTTAGATATTATTTTTGTAGCTTTTTTTTGACAATGATTAGGCTTTATATTGTTAAAGTTTTGTAAACGATTTAATAATTTGTCGTTGAGGTTTTCCAATTTTTAAGAGGATACTTGTAATTTTTTAATTTCGCTAATTGCTTTTGCTGGGTTTAAGTTTTTAGGACAGGTTTTTGTACAGTTCATAATTGTGTGACATCTATATAGTTTAAATTTATCCTCAAGGCTTTTTAATCGTTCCTTTTTATTGTTATCCCTACTATCAACAATAAATCTATAGGCTTGAAGAAGAATAGCTGGTCCTAAAAATTTATCACCATTCCACCAGTAACTTGGACATGAGGTAGAACAACACGCGCAAAGAACACATTCATATAGACCGTCTAATTTTTTTCGTTCAGCAGGACTTTGTCTTTGCTCTTTTTTAGCTTTAGTTGAATTTTTGAGCCATGGTTCAATAGATTTATACTGCTCGTAAAAATCACTTAAATCTGGAACTAAGTCCTTTAATACCCGCATATGAGGAAGTGGGTAAATATTTATCTCTTTACTACCTTCGATAGGTTTTAGGCAAGCAAGTGTATTCGTACCATTTACGTTCATAGAGCATGAACCACATATTCCCTCTCTACAGGATCTTCTGAAAGTAAGGGTTGGGTCAATATCATTTTTGATAAACATTAAGGCGTCTAGGGTCATGGGCCCAAGTTTTTTTTTATCCACAAAATATTTGTCAACTCTGGGGTTCTTATTATCTTCTCTATTCCACCTGTAGATATTAAATGCAATTTTATTTGGTCCGTCTTTACCGTAAGTTTTACCAGGCATAATTTTTGAGTTATCTGGAAGATTTAGATTTACCATTGTTATAACTTAGTAAACTCTTGCTTTAGGTTCAATTGTTTTTATTTCTTTAGAATTAGTTTTTAAGTTTACTTCCCTTGATTTAATTTTAGTTTTTCCATTAAGCTCTACAAAAGTAAGAAGGTGCTTTAACCATTTCTTGTCATCTCTCGATTTGTAATCCTCTCTTGCATGTGCTCCTCTGCTTTCCTTTCTATTAAGTGCAGTATCTATGCTTGCAATTGCTTGGATAAGAAGATTATTGAGCTCTAGTGCTTCGATTAATTCTGTATTCCATATCAAGCCTTTATCTAAGATTTTGAGTGACTTGGATTTTTCAAGAAGATCAAGTAAAATTTTCTTACCCTCTTTCATTTTTTTTCCAGAACGATAAACGGGACAATAATTTTGCATTGTATGTTGCATCTCTAGCCTTATCTTGGATACGGAGTTCTTCCCATTAGAATTCCTTAAATCATTGAATCTTTGTAGGATATTAGCGTAATATTCACTTTTAACAGGCTTATTTTTATTCTTAGTATTAATAATCTTTTTACATCTTTTAGCCGCAGACTTACCAAATACTACAAGGTCTAGAAGAGAGTTTGATCCAAGCCTATTAGCTCCATGTACCGATACACAAGCAGCTTCCCCAACTGACATTAATCCTTTTACAACTTTATCTTTTCCTTTCGAGTCTATATTTAAAACTTCACCATGAATATTGGTTGGTATGCCGCCCATATTATAATGAACAGTAGGTTGTACAGGTATAGGATCTTTCTTTACATCGACACCTGCAAATATTTTTGCTGATTCTGTAATGCCGGGAAGTTTTTCTTCGAGAACTTTATGATCAAGGTGATGAAGGTTGAGATGAATATGATCTTCAAACTCCCCGCAACCTCTACCCTCAATTATTTCAGTTGTCATTGACCTAGAAACAACATCTCTACCAGCTAAATCTTTTGCATTGGGTGCATATTTTTCCATAAATCTTTCACCCTTTGAGTTGGTAAGATAACCACCTTCACCTCTTGCTCCCTCTGTGATTAATACACCAACACCATATATCCCAGTTGGATGAAACTGTGTAAATTCCATATCTTGTAATGGAAGACCTGATCTTAGGACCATTGCACCTCCGTCACCGGTGCAGGTATGAGCAGATGTACAGGAAAAATAAGCCCTTCCGTACCCCCCGGTAGCAAGTATGACCATTTTTGATGAGAACTCATAAAACTTTCCATCATGAAGGTTGAAGGAAAGAACCCCACAACATTCTTTATTATCGTTGAAAATTAAATCAACTACAAAATGTTCTATATAAAATTCAGTATTATAAGATAGTGATTTTTGATAAAGAGTGTGGAGTATAGCATGACCAGTTCTATCCGCAGCAGCACAGGTTCTTTGTGCTGTGCCATCACCAAAGTTAGTTGTCATCCCGCCAAAGGGTCTTTGATATATTTTGCCATCCTCAGTTCGTGAAAAAGGAACACCGAAATGCTCGAGTTCGATAACAGCTTCTGGCGCTTCTTTACACATAAAGGCTATGGCGTCTTGATCACCAAGCCAGTCTGAACCTTTAACAGTGTCGTACATGTGCCATTTCCAATCATCTTCACCCATATTACCCAGAGCTGCGCTTATTCCACCCTGGGCAGCAACTGTATGACTTCTGGTGGGAAATACTTTGGATATACATGCAGTTTTAAGACCATCAGAAGCACAACCCATAGCTGCTCTTAAACCTGACCCACCAGCTCCGACAACCACAACATCAAAATCTAACTTAATAATTTCCATTTTAATTCAATAAATATAATAAACTAAATATTGTTATAATAAATAAAACAGCCAGTAAAAAATTTTTTAATATTGATATTACAGCTTTTGAATTTTGATTGTGAACATAATCATCAATTATTGAGGATATACCTATATTGGAATGAATAAGAATCGAACTGATAAAAATAAATGTAATTAAAGAATTATATTTATTTTCAAAAAAAAGCAAAACACTACTATATTCGAATATATCAACTTCTTTAAAGTTTATAAGTGTTAAAACGAGTGTAATTATAAACACTATGGCAGAAACCTTTTGAATAACCCATTTATGCTTATATTTCATAATATAAACTTTAAAAGATAAAAGATATAAATGCTAATTAAAATGGAAAGAGTAATAATTAAAATTCCAGAAATGGATGCTTGTCTATTAGACATTAGAAACCCAAAGTCCCATATTATATGTCTAATACCATTTAACATATGATATGATAATCCAAAGACCGCAGGAAAAAAAATCAATTTAACTGGAAAACTTGTAAGGTATATAATAAAAATATTGTAATAAAGCTCTCCCACGGCTATGGTTAGTAAACCAAAAATTGATAAAATAATCATGAAAGATAAAGAAAAACCAGTTATTCTGTGCATTATTGACAGAACAGAGGTGATTTGAGGTTTGTAAATCTGAAGATGTGGAGATAGTGGTAAATTTTGTTTCTTCATATTAACTATCTTATCGGTATTAAAACAGAGTAATTCAAATCTAACACAATATTTTCAGTTAAACCTCTTTCATCTGGAAACGAAACATGAGAACTATTCTTAGAGGCGAGTGTACGTATTGTTAAGGCACCAATTTCATTGCCAATTTTATTTTTTTCAATAACTTTTGACCAAGCATAAATTGTATCGCCAGAAAATGTTGGAGATGAGTGTTTTCCTGAATGAATAGCTGCAATTTTAAAAGTATTTGCTAATCCATTACAACTCAGGGCTCTTGCTAGTGATATTATGTATCCACCGTAGATGATTCTCTTGCCAAATCTACCATCTTTTTCCACGTGCTGATTAAAATGAACTCTTGCGTTATTTTGATAAAGTCTAGTTGCAAGTTGATGTTCAGCCTCCTCGATAGTTTGTCCATCTAGATGATTGATCTCTTCATCAATATTATAATCTTCAAAAAATGCATCGCTACCAGAAAAATCTATATTCCAGTTCTTCAGATTCAAATTTTTAGGTATGTAGAAATCCCTAAAATCAACTTTCTCTGGTAGGTCCGGAACTATATTTTTAAATGAATCAACTAGTCCTTCGTTTTTTTTCCTCATCATAAGCCACCTGTAGTAAGTTAAAACTACTTCGCCTTTCTGATTTATACCAGTTGATTTTACATAAACAGTTCCAGTTTTGCCATTCGAATTTTGCTTGAGACCAACTATTTTTGAGTTTGCACTTAGAGTGTCACCGATGTAAACGGGTTGTAAAAATTTTACACCTGCATATCCTAGATTGGCTATTGCATTTAATGATAGGTCTGGGACAGTACGTCCAAAGACTAAATGAAACATTAGAATATCGTCGATTGGGGTCTGATCAAAACCAATTGATTTTGAGAACTCTTTTGAAAAATTTAAAGCGAACCTACTTCCAGTAGTTGCCAAATAAAGTGCAACATCACCTTCTGTTACTGTTCTGGGCACACTATGCTTTATTTCGTCACCAACAAAATAATCTTCAAAAAATCTACTTTTAAAATTTTTCATTATTTCAAATATTTTTTAATTAACAACTCTGCTATTTGAACAGAATTCAAAGCAGCTCCTTTTCTTAAATTGTCAGTAACAACCCATAATCCCATTGACTTTTTATTTCTACCTAGTCTTAACCTGCTCAAAAAAACATCATCTTGCCCAGCTGATTCATCAGGTGTAACATAACCACCATCTATTTTCTCATCAACTAATGATATACCGTTAATTTTTTTTAACTTAGTAGTAAGCTTTTTTAGATCAATATTTTTTTCTGTTTCCAAATGAATTGATTCGCCGTGTCCCACAAAAACAGGAACTCTTACACATGTAGAGAAAATTTCAATATTCTTTCCCAATATTTTTTGTGTTTCATTCACCATTTTCATTTCCTCTTTTGTATCACCGGACTCTAGAAATTCATCAATATGTGGTATAATATTAAAAGCTATACGCTTTGAGAAGACGCTAGTTTTTAATGGCTTATTTTTGTAAACATCTAAAGTTTGATGGAATAACTCTTCCATAGCAAGCTTTCCTGCTCCAGAGGTTGACTGATATGTAGAGACAGTAACTTTTTTTATATTAAATAGGTCATCAATTGGCTTTAATGCTATCACCATTTGGATGGTAGAACAGTTAGGGTTAGCTATTATTTTTTTTTTTTTAAAAAATTTAAGGTCATCTGGATTTACTTCAGGAACTATAAGAGGTATTTCTTTATTCATTCTAAAAAGTGAAGTATTATCTACAACAATCGCACCAGCTTTCGTAGCTACTGGAACAAACTTTTTTGAAACTTGTGAACCAGGTGAAGATAAAACTATATCGATATCTTTGAAGTCAAACCTTTCTAAAGCCTCTACAGTTATTTCCTTATCATCTCCATACATTAATTTTGTACCTTCAGATTTATTTGAGGCTAGTGCATGTAATTTATTAATAGGAAAATTTCTTTGAGCTAATATTTGCAGTATTTCTCTCCCAACGTTTCCAGTTGCACCTACAACAGCTAAGTTATAATTTTTCATTTTCTAATTCCTTTAGAACAGCATTTCCCATATCAGAAGTGCTTAACAATTTACATTTATCAGTAAAAATATCTTTAGTTCTGTATCCATTATCTAAAACCTTATTTACATTTCTTATTATTACATCTGACATATTATTGTCATCGAATGAATATTTGAACATCATGGAAACACTTAATATCATTGCTAACGGGTTTGCAATCGATTTCCCTGATATATCGGGCGCAGAACCGTGTACGGGCTCGTACATAGCGCTTTTTTTACCTGATAGATTTATCCCAACCGATGCTGAAGGTAGCATACCCAATGAACCAGTCAGCATTGAAGCACAATCTGAAAGAATGTCTCCAAACATATTAGTGGTTACAATAACATCGAATTGTTTTGGATCTCTGACTAATTGCATTGAGGCATTGTCTACGTACATATGAGTGAGTTCAACCTCCGGGTAATCCTTACTTACCTCAATAATTACTTTTCTCCACAATTCTGTAGATTCTAAAACGTTAGCTTTATCAACTGAGCATAATTTTTTATTTCTTGATCTTGCCGTATCGAATGCAACAAGAGCTATTCTTCTTATTTCCTCAGAGGTATAAACTAAGGTATTGAATCCTCTGTAATTTTTTTTATCCAATTGTTCAATACCCCGTGGTTCTCCAAAGTAAATTCCACTAGTTAATTCTCTGATTATCATTAAGTCAAGACCATTTATAATATTTGGTTTTAATGAAGATGACGAGGCAAGAGAGTCAAATACAATTGCAGGTCTGAAGTTAGCGAATAAATCCAGTTCCTTTCTAATTTTTAAAAGTCCTCTTTCAGGCCTTTTCTCAAAAGTGAGATCTTCCCATTTTGGCCCACCAACTGCGCCCAAAAGTATAGCATCTGAAATCCTGAGCTTTTCTAAAACTTTATCAGTTAGTGGTTCCCCAAATTCATCAATTGAACTTCCACCAACTAATTCCTCAGTAATATTTAGTTTGTAAAAACTATTATTATTTATCCAATTAAGTATTTTTCTTGCTTCATTGAAAATTTCATCTCCTATACCATCACCAGGTAACGCTACAATGTTTATTTCTTTATCCATGCATTATCTTTCTATATCTATCCAATAAGAGTTGGGGTTATTAATCTCATAACTGTCAATTTTTTTTTCATGTTTTAGAGTCAAATCAATATCATCCCAACCATTCATTAAGCTTTCTTTTCTGTAGCTTTCAATTTCGAACTCTATGGGTCTTTCACCAATCCTTATTATTTGATTAGTTAAGTTAACATTTAAGATACTTTGAAATTTTGGTAGATTAGAAATTATAAAATCAATTTCTTTTTTACAAAGTATTATTGGTAAAATACCATTTTTAAAACAATTATTGAAAAATATATCAGCGAAACTAATTGCTAGGATTACACTTATTCCAAAATCTTTTAAAGCCCACGGTGCATGCTCCCTTGATGACCCACAGCCAAAGTTTTCAAAAGCAATTAATATTTTAGAATCAGAAAAAGGTTTTTTATTTAGAATAAAATCATTATTGAGATTTCCATTTTCATCATATCTCATTTCATAAAACAGTCCTTCACCCAATCCACTTCTCTTAATTGTTTTCAAGAACTGTTTTGGGATAATCATGTCGGTATCAATATTTGATAATTCAATGGGCGCAGTTACACCTTCAACTTCGGTAAACTCACTCATAATTTATAATTTCCTCACATCAAATAATTTACCTTTAATTGCTGCCGCTGCTGCCATTTCTGGGCTAACTAAGTGTGTTCTTCCGAGTCTACCTTGTCTCCCCTCAAAGTTTCTATTTGAAGTTGATGCACACCTTTCATAGGGTTTTAGTTTGTCAGCATTCATTGCCAAACACATGGAGCAACCTGGCTCTCGCCACTCGAACCCTGAAGATTTGAAAATTTTATCCAACCCCTCTGCTTCGGCTTGTTTTTTTACTAAGCCAGAACCTGGCACAACAAAGGCTCTAACTTTGGAATTAATTTTATTACCTTTAAGAATGTTGGAGGCTTTCCTAAGATCCTCAATACGACCATTTGTGCAAGAACCAATGAAAACTTTATCAACCGGGACATCGGTTAATTTTTGTCCAGGTTTTAGATCCATATACTCAAGAGACCTTATAACAGACTTTCTTTTTTCGCTATTAGAGAAATTGTCAGGGTTTGGAATTGTTGAGTTAATAGTTAAAACATCTTCTGGGCTCGTCCCCCAAGTTACTTGTGGCTCTATATTTGATGCGTCAATTAAAAGAGTTTTTTCATATTTTGCATCTGGGTCACTTTTAAGCTTTAGCCAATATTTTACAGCCATATCCCAATCATTTCCCTTAGGTGCTAGCGGCTTATTGTGAAGGTAGTCAAAAGTTTTTTGGTCGGGAGCCATTAGTCCAGCCCGAGCACCAGCTTCTATTGACATGTTGCAGATTGTCATCCTTTCCTCCATAGACATTTTATCTACGATTTCTCCAGCATATTCTAAAACATAACCTGTGCCACCTGCTGTCCCAATTTGGCCAATAACATATAATATTACATCTTTTGCTGTAACTCCTTTTCCTAAAGTATTAATAAACTTTATCAAGAAGTTTTTTGCTGGTTTTTGAATTAATGTTTGTGTTGAGAGTACATGTTCTACCTCTGAAGTTCCAATACCAAAGGCCAAGGAACCAAATGCTCCATGGGTAGATGTGTGTGAATCACCGCATACAAGTGTTGTTCCTGGTAGAGTAAATCCTTGTTCGGGACCAATTATATGAACAATACCTTGTCTTTCGTCATCAATATTAAAAAATGGTACAGAAAAATCTTTACAATTCTTCAAAAGGGTGTCCACTTGAATCCTTGATTCTATATCTGCAATGCCCTTTGCTCTATTAATAGTTGGAACGTTATGATCAGGAACTGCTAGTGTAAGGTTTGGCTTCCTCACGAGTCTATTCTTTGTTCTTAAGCCCTCAAAGGCTTGTGGACTTGTTACTTCATGAACAAGATGTCTGTCAATATATATAAGACATTCCCCATTTTTATCTTCATTAACGACGTGATTTGACCAGATTTTATCAAAAATTGTTTGTGGCTGCATTCTTTAAAATTTACAAAGTTATTATTCTTTTTTTCCCTTATCGTCAGCAGTTTTAGTTTGTATTTTATCACTATTCACAGTCGACATTTCTGACGAAACAGATTTACTTTCTTCTATTTTATTATTAGTTTTTTTTGTACCAGTCTGATTATATGTATTCTTTTCAGCAATTCTTGCAGATTTACCACTTCTTCCTCTCAGATAGTAAAGTTTTGATCTTCTGACATCTCCACTTTTTATAAGTTCAATTTTTTCGATCTGAGGGGAGTAAAGAGGAAGAACTCTCTCAATACCTTCACCATATGAAATTTTTCTGACAGTAAATGAAGAGTTTATTCCAGCATTTTTTTTTGCTATGCAAACACCTTCATAAATCTGGACTCTTTCTTTTTCGCCTTCTTTAACTTTCAAGTGAACTTTAACTGTATCCCCAGAGTTAAATTCAGGTAAAATTTTGTTAGCCTTTAAACTATCAAGCTGATTTTTCTCAAACTTCTCCAAAGTATTCATTTTTTCTCCTTAAGCTTCTTATTATATATTTTAAATAAATCTGGCCTTATTTTTTTTGTCATCTCAATAGATGTTTTTAACTTCCACTCTGAAACTTTTTCATGATTTCCATTTAATAAAACATTTGGGACCTCTAGATTTGCCCAAACTCTGGGTTTGGTATACTGAGGATATTCTAATAAATGGTTCTGAAAGCTTTCAGAAATTAAACTATTTTTATTACCTAATACTTCAGGAATCAACCTAACGCAAGCATCAATTAAAATAAATGATGCAATCTCACCACCCGAGAGAACATAATCTCCAACCGATACTTCCTCTATATCATTGTACTCTACAAACCTAGAATCAATACCTTCATATTTACCACAAATGATAATTACATTTTTATATTTATTTATTTCTGTTAATTTATCATAATTTAATTTATGTCCGGAAGGAGATAGATAGATAGTTTTGGTCTTTTCCTCGTTTTTTTTTAAAGAAAAGTCATATGCCCTTTGTAACACATCAGGTTTCAATATCATGCCTGCCCCACCACCAAAAGGTTTGTCATCAACAGTCTTTGCCTTGTTGGCAGCAAAATCTCTAATATTAACAGCTTCAACAGAAAAGATTTTTTTTTTAAGAGCAGCCCCTGTAATAGAATGATTCAGTGGACCCGGAAATAATTCTGGAAATAGAGTAAGTACTTTAAAATTCATAATAGTCTGGATTTAAATTTAATACTTTGTCTTTGATATTTATTTTTATTACGTGGCCTTTAATTAATGGCACTAAAATTTCATCCTTTGATTTCTTTATTATAAGATAATCGCCAGCACCGTGATTTTGAATATCAATAATTTTACCAATTTTTTTTTTTTCAATCCAAGCACTAAGACCTAACAGTTCGTTGTAATAATACTGTCCTTCTTTAAGTTTTGGAAGTTCCTCTTTATTGATGTGTATTTCTGCTCCAATAAATTGTTTTGCATCGTCAATATTATTGATACCTTCAATTTTACAAATAACTTTCTTACCTTTTTTTTTGAATGATAACTTGAATTCATTACCGCCAATATAAAATTTTGAGAAATTAGATATATTCTTTGATGTTGTGAGGTAGTTAATTATATTTAGCCAACCACTAATACCATATACTTTCCCGAATTTTGCAGCAACAAAACTATTTTCTTTGAAATGAATATCTATCTCCAACTAGTATTTTGTTTCCTAGATTATATCTGAGGATCACATGTTTAATAACAAAATAGTAAAAGACTTTATTTTTTATCTTCAGCAGGTGGCTCAGTTGTCTCAGCTGGTTTATCCTCGACCTTAGCTTGTTCCACCGGCTTATCTTCAGCAGGTGGTTCG
>Ga0055584_100001500_pt1 | contig 22905 bp, 18 predicted proteins | sample OSDHelmetaG_FD_58716 | JGI IMG/M metagenome (GOLD analysis project Ga0055584, IMG submission 58716) | Pelagic marine sediment microbial communities from the LTER site Helgoland, North Sea, for post-phytoplankton bloom and carbon turnover... | ecosystem: Environmental > Aquatic > Marine >...
TATTTGTATGCTCGCCGAAAAGAAACTATTAGATATTGAGGGCGTGCAGAAAAAACTAAGCAAACTTCGACCTCAACAGTATAATCGTTGGTTCGTCGTCATTATGATTGGTTTTTCTTGTGCTTCTTTTTGTCACTTACGTAATGGCGATCTAGCCATATCATCTCTGACTTTTGTGGCTTCTGCTGTAGGTATGTTTGTTCGTCAGGAACTCACAAGGATACGTTTTAATCCCGCTTTCGTTTTTGGTATGACTGCCTTTGTCACTACCCTAATTTCTAGTCTTGGTATTTTATACAATATTGGTAATCAACCTTTTTTATCCATGGCTTGCTCAGTTTTAATGTTAGTTCCTGGTTTCCCTATTATTAACTCAGTAGCTGATGTTATAAAGGGATATTCAAGTATGGGAGTGTCGCGTGGAATTACTGCAACACTACTTACATTTAGTATTTGTATTGGTATCGTTTGTGCCATGAATGTTATGGGAGTTTGGGGATGGCTATCTTAAGTTTTTTATATCTTATTGTAGATGATATGTTTTTTGCTGCAATACCCGCAATAGGTTTTGCACTCATCTTTAGAACACCGCCTTCTGCATTAAAATATGTTGCGCTCATTGCGGCCATTGGCCATTGTACCCGTACCATACTGATGCATTTCGGTATTTCTGGACTAGAATCTGGTACTTTTATTGCTTCAATTTGTGTCGGATTTATGGGAGTCTATTGGTCTCAACACAAATTAGCTCATCCGAAAGTTATCACTGTCGCAGGTGTTATTCCCATGATCCCGGGGATTTATGCTTATAAAACCATGATTGCTATTGTGCAGATTAATAGTGTAGGCTTTACGCCAGATTTATGGACGATGATGGTAGAGAATTTAGTAAAAACTTTATTCTTAGTGGGCGCTCTTGCCATTGGCCTTTCCATGCCAGGTCTACTCTTTTATCGTGGAAAACCAGTCATTTAAACAAACGCTCATCTTTTATAACCATCTAGTGAAAACTAGGTGGTTTTTTTATTTATGAAGGGGAATGAAGATAGAAAAAATCGCACCTTGAGGCACATTATTTTCGATAATAATCTCACCACAAGCTTTATGCACTAGTTGCTGTACTAAATATAAACCAATACCATGGCCTTGCTCGTTTTTACTACTTACTCCTTTAGTAAAAATTTTATTCATATCTTCTTCTTTTACTCCATTTCCCGTATCTGATACTTCAATCACAAATTCATGGGCGTCATTTTTAATAAAAAATAACACTTCTTTCTGAGCTGAAGTTGATTTCCTACAGGATTCGAAAGCATTATCAAGTAAGTTCCCAATAATAGCGACCAAAGCATTTTCATTTAAGGGTAAATTATCCGCAGTTAAAATAGAACTAGGATCAAATTTCAATATACAACCTAATTCTGTGGCTCTAGCACACTTTCCAATAAGTAAACCGGCTACATGAGCATTAAATATATGATGGCGAATAAAATCAATACTTTGTTGTTTTTCTTTATTTTCCACTTGAATGATAGCACTAACTTTATCGTATTGTTTAAGCTCAAGGAGCCCACCAATGGTGGCTAAAGTATTCGCATACTCATGTTTAATCACACGTAAATTATCAACATATTGTTGAATTTGTGTCAATTCTTCTGTTAAAGCTGCTATATCATCTTCTTTTCTAAAAGAAATGACCTTAGCGGTTACCCTATTCTTTTCCTTTATCACTATACGTGTTGCAATCATGTCAATACCCGCAATGGAAATAGGCACATCATATTTACTTTCTTCACTACGAGATAAAATAAACTCAGGAGGTTGTACATATTCCAAAATATTTAATTTATCAATGTCTGAATTATGACGTTTGACATTTAAAACATCGACGGCTTGTTTATTCAAACGTTTTACTCTATTTTTATTATCAAAAACAATAATACCCTCATTAACCGCATCCATAATGCTCATCTGAAATTGATAACTGATCCCTATTTCTTCAGGCTCCATATAACACATTTGCTTTTGAATATGACGAGAAAAACGCATGGCAATAAAAATAGCAATTAAAAAGACCACGATAAAAACCAACATGAAGATGGGAATATAGGGCCAAACATTTACACGTTCAATTAAATAGACCACCGCAACCACACCAACAATATGATTGTTATCGTCTAAAATTACTTCCATCCCACGCACAGACATTCCCATACTTCCCTTACTAGAAGATAGGTAGAACTGTCCATTTTTTAAAATTTTATGTCCTTTTAATCCAGTAATATGCTGACCAATTAGGACTTTTTCGGGATGATATAAACGGATCCCATCTTTATCTGCAATAGAGATAAAACTACTATCCGAATGCACTTGAAGTCTTTGTACTATTGTCTTAATACGCTGTTTATCATTGTCAATCACTGCAGCCTGAATAGAAGGCATAGCTGCAATAATTCGTGCTTGTTCTAAAGCACGATAAGAGTATTGCTCTTTTAATAAACTCGAATCAAAAAAGTAAATAAATGCAAAGAAGATAAAAATAAATAGACAACAGATAGAAAAAAGTAATCCAAATATTTTAGTTCTAAAGGTGAAATGCTTAATCTGATCCTTAGATAAAATGAACACTATAAGATATCCTAGTTTTTATGCTTTTCTATGGTATCTACGCTCTGGTCGCCCAACTTTACCATGACAAATTTCTGCTTGTAAAAAATCCAGGGACACACAGTGCTCTAAATATCGTCGTGCGGTAGTTTTACTCACTTTGAGCAATCCCATTAAAGTATCGGCAGTATGATATTGGTTAGGTTCCATCTGTATAAAAATTTTTTTCACTTGTTCTAAGGTCAATGGATCTATACCTTTAGCGATACTATTCTCTTCTTGTTGTGTAGCATAAAGCATATTATCTAAATAACGTTGGTTCACATTCTCTTTGGCTTTAATGGAACCAATATACTTCACATAACGGACTAAGGCTTCATTTAATCTATCGTAGGTAATAGGCTTTATTAAGTAGTCAAAAACACCACTGCGCACCACATCTGTAATTGTTTCCATATCCGTAGCTGCTGTAATAAAAATCACATCTGGACGATATTTTTCGAAGTGTAGATCTTTAAGTAAATCAGCACCTTTACCATCAGGCAAGTAATTATCTAATAAAATGAGCTGAGGTTTTAAAAACGACAACATTTCTTTTGCTTCTGCAATATTTTTAGCTATACCAATGGGCCTGTAATTAGGCTGTTTTTTTTGGATATATTGCGAATAAAATTCCGCAATATTCGTTTCATCCTCAATAATCAATACATCAATAACATTTGTGTTCATGACAACACCTTAAGAAAATTTTATAATTTAATTTATTTTTATGTTGCTTATTATATACAAAAAACCACTGATAACCAGATATCTTATAGATTCTACGCATAAAAAAAGCCAGCAATGCTGACTTTTTTATATTAACTGAAAATTATCTTTCTTCTGTGCGTAGCCCTAGTAATAAACTAAAACACATAATAATAAGAATAATAGTGAAAGGTAAGGCCGTCATAATTACCCCGGCTTGTAGAGCCTGTAAGGCATCCGCACCACCGATGTAAAGTAATGCTGCAGATAAAACACCTTCAAGTACCGCCCAAAAAATACGTTGAGGTACAGGAGTTTCTATCTTACCTCCGGCGGTGATACTGTTAATCACTAAAGATCCTGAATCTGCTGATGTCACAAAAAACACCATAATCAAGAGAATGGATAATAAGGACAACAGAATACTAAATGGCATTGAATCATATAATTCAAATAAAGCTAAACTAACATTAGATAAACCATGAGCACCAAATTCACCGATTTTATTGATAGTTTGATCAATAGCTGCGCCACCAAACACCCCCATCCAAACTAATGTTACTATTGTTGGAATGATGATCACCGCTAAAAGGAATTCACGAATACTTCGACCTTTAGAAACTCGGGCAATAAACATACCAACAAATGGTGACCAAGAAATCCACCATGCCCAATAAAAGACCGTCCAACCATGCATCCACACTTCATCCACTCGTCCATAGGGATTACTTAATGCTAAAAAATTATCAATATAGCCAACGGTTGCGGCCATAATATATTTAGGTGAAATATCTATATTGAGAAAGAATACAAAGATAAGTAAAGCTGCGGCAGCAATAATATTAATGTTACTAATGACTTTCACACCACCATCAATACCACGGATCACAGAGATCGTTGCTAAAATAGTAACAAAAACAATAATCACCATTTGCATCCCCATAGCACCATGAGTACCGAAGACATAATTTATCCCTCCAGTAACCTGTTGTGCCCCTAATCCAAGGGAAGGTGCTAATCCGAAAATCGTCGCTAATACCGCCAAAATATCGATACAATGGCCAAACCATCCCCAAGCTCTATCACCTAAAATAGGATAAAAAATAGAACGCATGGATAAAGGTAAACCTTTATTATAATAGAAAATGGCTAAAGCTAAGCCCACTATTGCATACATAGCCCAAGCACTAAAACCCCAATGGTAAATAGTTGCCCCTAGGGCAATATTCACAGCTTCTGGTGAGTAAGCTTCAACGCCAAGAGGGGTTTCATACCATCCGGTAAAATACGCAAGTGGTTCGGATACACCCCAGAATAAGAGACCGATCCCCATACCTGCGGCAAATAACATTGCGATCCAAGATAAAGTAGAATATTCTGGATCCGCATTTTTACCACCAATACGAATTTTTCCAAAGGGAGAGAAAACTAAAAAAAGACAAAACAATAAGAAAAAATTACCTGACCACATGAAAAGTGAATCAAAATGAGAAATGATAGACCATTTAATACTATCTAAACCAGCTTTTGCTGTTGCAGGATCTACACATAGAAGTGAAATAACAAAAAGAACAATAAATCCAGCACTTAACCCAAACACCGGGTTATGTACATCAAATCCCCACTTTTGTACATTATCTTGACCAACAGTATAATCTGTATTATCGATACTGTACTTATCAACCTTATTTTTCTTTAACATAAATACCCTCTATTGCTTCCGCCTAATGGCGTATTTGTAATCTATTATTATAGATTACCCCTTTATTATCTAAATTGAGAATTTCATTATTCATCGGGAATGGGAGAAAAATTGCACAAAAAAAAAGACCAATTATGGTCTTTTTTCTAATTGGTGGAGCTGGGGGGATTTGAACCCCCGTCCAAAATCTATCTAACTAATGGCACTACATGCTTAGTCTTTCTTTAAATTCGCTACCCGGCTGCCGAAAGACACGCCACCGAATAACTAGCTGGAATTAAGTTTAACAGGTCGACTCTCTAGCCAAAGTCTTGCTGCGATCTTGTTTGGGTTTGATCCCTTGTTACCCCTGTCTTACAAGCGAAAGCTAGGGCAAGAGAGCTCTCAACAGGTTATTAAGCTGCTAGTGCGTAATTTTCGTCGTTTGCGACTATTTTTTTGCGGCTTTTTACGAGGCCAACCGCACCTCGGCATGCTCCACGAGCCTTCCTGATCCTGTCGAATCCTAAATCAGCCCCTAGAGAAGCATGTATTTTAGTGCAAAATATAATAAAATTCAAGTGTTTTTTTAAGTATCACCCAATCCATAAGAAATAAAAAATCCCCTGACTATAGGGGATTTTATTACTACTCTCAGTTTACACTTTAAATTAAATGGATAAGAAAATACCCGCAATAGTTGCAGACATAAGATTAGATAATGTTCCGGCTACCACAGCTCTCATACCAAATTGTGCAATTTCATGACGACGACTTGGTGCCATACCACCAATTCCACCTAAAAGAATAGCTACAGATGAAAAGTTAGCAAAACCACATAATGCAAAAGAAATGATAGCTTTTGTCTTTAAAGACAATTCCATAAGACCGGCAGCATGTAAATCAGCAATAGGTTTTAAATATTCACCAAAATTCATATAGGCTACAAATTCATTGACGACTAATTTTTGGCCAATAAATGAACCTGCCACCTGTGCTTCAGCCCATGGCACACCAAGAACAAAAGCAAGAGGTGAGAAAATCCAACCTAATATTAATTCTAGTGTTAAATCTGGATAACCTATCCAACCACCAACACCACCTAGAAGACCATTCACTAATGCGATTAAACCAATGAAAGCTAACAACATTGCCCCAACATTCATGGCTAATTGCATACCAGAAGAAGCCCCTGTTGCTGCAGCATCAATAAAATTAGCTGGTTTATCTTCTTGTGCATCTAACACACCATCAATATCGGTAATGGGTGTTTCTGTTTCAGGAACAATAATTTTAGCAAATAATAATCCACCTGGTGCTGCCATAAATGAGGCTGCTATTAAATATTCTAATGGCACACCCATTTGTGCATAACCAGCAAGCACAGAACCTGCAACAGAAGCTAATCCACCACACATAATGGCAAAAAGTTCTGAAGAAGTCATAGTTTTAATAAAAGGTCGAACAACAAGAGGCGCTTCTGTTTGTCCTACAAAGATATTTGCTGTTGCAGACATAGATTCGCAACGGGAAGTGCCTAATGCTTTTTCTAGCGCCCCACCAAGTAAACGAATAACCCATTGCATAACACCAAGATAATAAAGAACTGCGATCAAAGAAGAGAAGAAAATAATAACAGGGAGAACACGGAAAGCAAAAATGAAACCACCGCCACCAAAGACTTCAAACATTTTATTTGATACTAAACCACCCAATAGAAATTGAATACCATCAAAACCATAATTAATGACAGCTTGTACTCCCTGGGATAGTCCCCAAAGAATATCTTTACCAATTGGCACATAAAGAACAAAAGCACCAAGACAAACCTGAATTAAAAAGGCACCAATAACGGTACGATAATTAATTGCGCTGCGATTATTTGAAATAAGAAATGCTATGAGCAATAGCACAACCATCCCTATAATCCCTGTAAATATACCCATAATAGTTAACTCCACCTGTTAATTGTAATGACTAAAAAAAATATTTTTGCATACTCTACGCAAATAATTGCTGATGTCCAGCTGATTTGCATGAGAATGCATTTCTAGTAATGATTGAAATATAAAAGGGATTTTATCTGGGCTGTTGAGCTTCCCTTGATAACCATATATTGGCATATCGGGTGCATCAGTTTCAAGTACTAATACATCTAAGGGTAAACGGGCTATAGCCGCACGTGTTTTCTTAGCTCGAGGATAAGTGATACTCCCCCCCACGCCAATATGTAGACCTAAATCGACAAATTTTTTTGCTTGTTCATAACTACCTGTAAAACCATGCACTACACCACCAGCATCAGGTATATGTGATTTTAATATTTTAGATAATATATCGTGAGATTTTCTGGAATGCAGCGTCACAGGTAAATGATATTGTTGCGCGATATTCAATTGTTCAATTAAGAAATGTTCTTGATTGGCAAAAGTAGTTTCATTTAAAGAAAAATCGAGTCCTATCTCACCTACAGCAGCACATTTGTGATGAGATAAATAGGATTCAAGTTTTAAGAGATCCGAAGAAAGGTGTTTATCAATATAGAGAGGATGAAGTCCTAATGCTGGATAAATCAATCTATGCTCTTCACTTAGTTGTAAAATTTTATCCCAATTCCACAAACCAACAGCTGGTACTAAGATTTCCCGTACCCCAACTTGAAAAGCATTATCTAAAACTAAATCTAATTGAGGAGTAAAACGAGGATCATCTAAATGGCAATGGCTATCACAGAACAAAGGGATTTCCACTTCAGAGTCCCTTGTATGAATCAATGCCTTATTCATATGATCTTAAAAAATAATATTAAACAAACTTAAGGCAATAGCAGCAACTAGTCCTGCAGCAGGTAAGGTAATAACCCATGCCATGACTATAGGCTTCATTAATTTCCAATTAGCATTTTTATTGACTATACCAATACCCAGTACGGCACCCACTAAAATATGCGTACTAGATACGGGCAGACCAAATACAGAAGCCAACATAACGACCATGGCGGCAGAAAGTTCAGCAGTAAAACCAGAAGCCGGATGCATAGCGGCTAAATTCGTGCCTACAGTTTTAATCACACCTTTACCTATGAACCAGAGGCCGGCAATTAAAGCGATCCCAAAGGCAAGCATAACAAAAGTAGGAACGGGCGCTTGATTACCAATTTCATTAGAACGTAAAACTTCAAGAATAGCAGCAAAAGGACCAATTGCATTGGCAATATCATTAGAACCATGACTAAATGCAAATCCAGAAGCGGTAAACACCTGCATACAACTAAACATTGCAAAAGTAGATTTAGCTAAGTCTTTATGCCTCAGGGTTTTAGCATAAATAAAAGTCACCATCCAAACTACCACACCAATTAATCCCATTAACATATAATTAGTTGAATTAGTTAAACCTAAATCCAGGTGTTTCAAGCCTTTAAACAATAACATAGAGGAAATGATCATAGCACCTAAACCAGCAATAATAGGTACCCAGTTTTCCAAGGCCTTGTAAGCATTGACTTGATTTTTTTGTTTTTCTACCTCATAAAGCTCTTTATAATAATCAGATTCTAACTCTTCTTTACTATCTAATTCCCAACCACTATCCACAATAATTTCTGCATCACGAGCAATAGCACTAGTATAAGCAAATTTTTGAATGTCAGACAGTCGATTAAAATCACCTTTATGCTTATCTCGAACTTGTTTTTTTCTTTTCTTAATTTCTTTAAGCTCTAAGGTAGCTTGGTTGTTGTAATTAATGATATGTTTTTTTATTTGAAAATAGAGTATAAAAGAAATGGTTCCACCTAGAACAGGAGAAAGAACCCAGGAAATAACAATTTCACCGATTTTATGCCACTGGATAAGATCGACACTACTTACATTAGATAAATGACATCCAAGCGCCATAGAAGCCCCAACAATACCCCCAATAATAGAGTGGGTAGTAGATACAGGCCAACCTTTCTTTGTCGCAAACAATAACCATAGCGCGGCTGAGATAAGCGCTGACATCATAATGTAGACAAACTGTATAGGTTCTATATGTAATGAACTTAGATCAACGATCCCTTTGCGAATGGTTTGAGTCACTTCACCACCGGCAATCACAGCCCCACTCACCTCAAAAACAGCTGCGATAGCTAAAGCCTGTTTTATACTAAGCGTTCCAGCACCAACACTAGTCCCAAAGGAATTAGCAACATCATTACCCCCTATATTGAATGCCATAAATAAGCCAAACAATGCTGCGACCACAAAAACGATCACATTATTCATTAAGGTGTAATCTAAACCCCAAACTATAAAAGCAAAAACATCTGCTACAAGCAAAATGATAAAAAATACACTAATCTTATGGGTGCTTAGTAAACTTATCTTAGCCATCATTACCTCAGTAAAAGCTACAATCCAATACGAATTATAAAAGATCTATAAAATCTGTGCGCGTATTCTAATAAAAAGTTCATTGAAATGTAAAGAAAAACCATGATCCCATTGCATAATAAGAGCCTTGTTTATCCATATAGGTGCTTAATCATTAAATATTCTTCTTTTTATTTTTATTTATACGTAAACTTGGTAAAAAACGTACACTTTTAATCATGTTATCTGCAACATCAACAATCTCTATAGGATGAGAGCCTAATTGCATCCTGAATTGACTTTCGGGGATATCTTCCAATTTTTCAACAATCAAACCATTTAAAGTGATAGGACCATCTGTAGGCAAATTCCACCCCAGATTTTTATTAATATCACGAATAGTAGCAGAACCATCGATAATATATCCCCCATCTTCCTGAGGAATAATCTCTTCTGCTAAATTATTTACCATAGATGAAGTGGAAAATTCACCTACAATTTCTTCTAATATATCTTCTAGTGTGACTAAACCTTGGATATCACCATATTCATCCACGATAAGTCCACTACGTTCATTATTTCTCTGAAATTTGAGTAATTGAATATTAAGTGGTGTTCCTTCGGGAATGAAATAAATTTCATCGGCTGCTTTAAGCATATTTTGTTTAGTAAATTTCTTTTTTTCCATCATCAATCTGTAGGCTTCTTTGATACGTAAAATACCTACAGCTTCATCAATATTATCTCTATATAAAATGAGGCGACTATGTGGGCAGTGTAGCAATTGACGCGTGATGGATTTCCAATCATTATTAATGTCTATAGCTTGAATTTCATTACGAGGGATCATGATATCTTCCACCGTCACATTTTCCAAATCTAAAATAGAAATCAGCATATTTTGGTGACGTTTAGGGATAAGTCCCCCTGCTTCATTGACCACAGTACGTAATTCATCACTGTTTAAGTGCGTGCCTGTATCTGCATGAATATCTATACCAAATAATTTTAATAAACCATTAGTCAATAAATTCACGAACAAGACCAATGGAGATAAAATCACCATAAGTATTTGCAAAACATGACTACTTGAATAGGAAATCTGTGAAGGGTAAAGTGAAGCTAATGTTTTAGGCGTTACTTCAGCAAAAATCAGAATGATTAGGGTTAGCCCACCGGTCGCAATAGCCACCCCCAGATCACCAAAAAATCGAATTCCTAATATAGTGGCTATAGCGGAAGCTAAGATATTGACGAGGTTGTTACCAATGAGGATAAGTCCAATAAGACGATCTGGACGCTTCAATAAACGTTCAACTCGCTTGGCATCTTTATTACCTTGATTGGCTAAGTGCTTTAGTTTATATCTATTTAATGACATTATACCGGTTTCAGAACCGGAAAAATAAGCAGATAAAATTACCATTAAAATAAGTAACGAGAATAATATTCCCGACGGCACACTGTCCACAACAATCCTCTTTTCAAAAAAATAGGCAACAATTGCCCGAATATTTCAAAATATATTTACTGCTGATCCTAAGTGCGTATCTTACTCAGTCTCAGGACCAGCTCAAGTCATTATTAAGTTTATAGATTATTTAAATCTAAAACATCTTGCATCGAGTAAAAACCAGGGCCTTGCTTTGCAACCCATTTGGCTGCTCTTATGGCACCATTCGCAAAAGTCATACGGCTAGATGCCTTATGTGCAATTTCAACTCGTTCGCCAACATCAGCAAATATGGCCGTATGTTCTCCAACAATGTCACCAGCTCTAATAGTAGAAAAACCAATAGTACCTTGCTTACGTTCACCAATAATACCGTCACGTGATTTAACAGCAATATCATTTAAATTTTTACCTAGTGTGTGGGCAATAGCTTCTCCCATTCCTAAAGCAGTACCTGAAGGGGCATCCACTTTATGTTTATGATGTGCTTCTAGTATTTCTATATCGGCAGTCTCACCCATAATTTTAGTGGCTTTTTCTAAAAGTTTAAACATTAAATTCACGCCAATACTATAATTGGGCGCCATCACTACTGGAATTTCTTTAGCCACCGCATGAATTAATGCTTTTTCATCTTCACTAAAACCTGTAGTTCCTATGACGATCATTTTGTGATGAGCTTTACATATAGCTAAGTTTTTTAAAGTACTTGCAGGGGCAGTAAAATCAATAACGAGATCAAAATCATCAACTACTGTCGCTAAATCAGCAACTAGTGGAATGCCTAAATGTCCAACACCAGCCACTTCTCCCGCATCTGAGCCCATTAAACTAGAAACGGGATTTTCACTGGCTGCTGCTAATTCCACGCCTTGTGTTTGCATAACAGCTTGAATCAAATTTTTTCCCATACGTCCTGCAGCACCTGCAATTGCGATACCTGTCATTGTGTTTGCTCCTATTTTATTTTTATCTTAATTCTTTAGGTACATCAAAAACCATTTCTTCTTTACAACCGTCTAATTCTTCGACAGAGCAAGTCGTCTTATGTGATGATACTAAAGTCTTTATGTGTTGTATAATTTGATTCACTAACTCTTCTGGTGCTGAAGCGCCCGCTGTTACCCCAATGATTTGCACCTGTTTAAACCAATTTACATCTAAATCTTCAGGTGAATCTATTAAATAACTCGGCGTACCTAAACGCTCCGCTAATTCTTGTAATCGGCTCGAATTAGATGAATTTTTCGACCCCACAACAATAATAACATCAGATTGTTTGGCTAATGATTTTACTGCATTTTGTCTATTTTGTGTAGCGTAACAAATATCACTTTTACGTGGGCTAACAATTTGAGGAAAAGTTTTCTGTAATTTCTCAATAATGTCCGTAGTTTCATCAATAGAAAGTGTGGTTTGACTCACATGTAAAAGTTTATCTGGATGTTTAATTTTATCTTTTAAAGCATCCACATCTTCTAGATTTTCAATCAAATAGATCCCAGCATCAGGATTATCATATTGCCCTAAAGTACCTTCTACTTCTGCATGACCATCATGGCCAATAAGGATCATTTCTTCTCCCTTATTGCTTGCTCTAGAAACCTGAGAATGCACTTTAGACACTAAAGGACAGGTTGCATCAAATATTTTTAGATGACGCAATTTTGCTTCCGTTTCCACGGATTGAGGAACACCATGAGCCGAATAAATCAAAATACTGCCTTCGGGTACCACGGAAAGATCTTCAATAAATACGGCACCACGAGCCTTAAGCTTATCGACAACATAACGATTGTGTACGACTTCATGACGAACATAAATAGGCGCTTCATATAAAGATAAAACACGTTCCACAATAGTGATAGCTCTATCTACACCAGCACAAAAACCTCGAGGATTTGCTAATAATATTTTCATTTTGTCTCACTTCCTTTAGTCTTTTTTCTTTCCACTCTCTTTTTTTCACCCCATAGGGCCTCAATAAAGAGTAAACAAGCACCTAAGCTGATGGCTATATCTGCCACATTAAAGGCAGGCCAATGATAATGATTAATATAGAAATCTAGAAAATCTATTACATATCCATGATATAAGCGGTCAAAGACATTACCTGCTGCTCCACCAATAATCAATGTATAGGCGATATTTTGCCAACGTGCCGATACTGAGTTTTTAGCCAAAGCGTAACATAAAACCAGGATGATAATAAAAGCAATACCAACAAAAAACCAGCGCTGCAAACCTCCCGCATTGCTTAAAAAACTAAAAGCTGCACCTAAATTATGTACATGTAAAATATTAAAAAAAGAGGTCACTTCAATACGATTTACCCAACCATAAGCAATATGGGAAGCAATATAAAATTTACTGCTTAAATCTAATACCACAACCGCTACAGTTAACCATAACCAACGAAGTCCAGTGTTCATCATAGATAATTGTCCTGTATCAAATACATATAAGGCGAGATATACAATGTCATTATATCTCGCCTTCATATTTTATGAGTTAATCGGAAAAATTACGCAAATTTACGTACTTCACCTTCACCATCAATATTCGTTGCACAACGTTCACAAATATCAGTATGAGCTGCAACAGTGCCTACTGTAGCAGAATGATGCCAACAACGTTCACACTTAGGTGCAGTTGATGCTTTCACTTCCACAGCTAAACCATCCATATCAGTGGCTGTTGCACTATCTGGAATCGTATCAGTTTCTACCACTTGCGCTTTAGAGGTAATCAACACAAAACGCAATTCATCTTCAAGTTGATTCAACTGAGCTGCTTTTTGCGCATCTACATATAAAGTTACTTCCGCGTCCAAACCACCACGAATAATTTTAGCACTACGTGCTGCTTCTAATGCTTTATTTACTTCACCACGTATTGCCTGAATATCATCCCAATAAACATTATTCATTGGCTGAGTTTCATCTAAACCAAATAAACCATCGAACCATTCACCCGTAAAGACATATTTATCACGTTTACCAGGCATTTGATTCCATACTTCATCTGCAGTAAAGGAAAGAATAGGTGCCATCCAACGGACCATCGCTTCCACAATATAATATAATGCAGATTGGCAACTACGATGAGCTAGGCTACCTTTTTTAGCGGTATATTGACGATCTTTAATCACATCTAGATAGAAAGAACCCATTTCAATAGAACAGAAATGCATCAATTTTTGCGCTACTTGATGGAAACTGTATTCATCATAAGCTTGAATAATTTCTTCTTGTGCTGCCTTAGCTCGTCCAACCGCCCAGCGATCTAGTACAACCATATCTTCTGCTAACACTAGATCCGTTTCTGGATTAAAACCATTAAGATTAGCCAATAAGAAACGTGCTGTATTACGAATACGGCGATAAGCATCGGCACTACGTTTTAAAATTTCATCCGACACCGTCATTTCACCGGTGTAATCTGTAGACGCTACCCATAAACGTAGAATATCACCACCAAGTTTATTCATTACATCTTGAGGTGCCATAACATTACCGATAGATTTTGACATTTTACGGCCATCACCATCTACAGTAAATCCATGTGTTAATACTTGGTTATAAGGCGCACAACCGTTAATCGCCGTTCCTGTCATAAGAGAGGATTGGAACCAACCACGATGTTGATCTGAACCTTCAAGATAAAGATCAGGTGTTTGACCATGATACTCAGGGCGTTCTTTCACTACGGTATAATGAGTGGTACCTGAATCAAACCAAACATCTAAAGTATCGGGTACTTTAGAATAAAGCTTGGCATCTTCTTCACCTAAAACTTCAACAGGATCTAGATCCCACCAAGCTTGAATGCCTTTTTCTTCAACACGTTTTGCCACTTCTTCAATGATTTCTTGAGTACGAGGATGTAATTCTTGAGTATCATTATGAATAAAGAAGGCAATAGGCACACCCCAAGTACGTTGACGGGAAATACACCAATCGGGACGACCTTCTACCATAGATTCAATACGATTTTGCCCCCATGAAGGGATCCATTTTACACGTTTAATTTCATCTAATGCTTTAGTACGCAAACCATCTTTTTCCATAGAAATAAACCATTGAGGTGTTGCACGGAAAATAATCGGTGTTTTATGGCGCCAACAATGTGGGTAACTATGGGTAAACATATTCACATGTAACAATGCATTGTGTTCTTTTAACACTTCAATAACATGAGGATTAGCTTTAAAGACATGTTCGCCGGCAAAGTATTCCGTATCAGGAAGAAAAACACCATGATTATCAACAGGGTTAGCAACCTCTAGATTATATTTCATACCTACCACGTAATCGTCTTGACCATGGCCGGGTGCTGTATGTACCACACCAGTACCAGCATCAAGCGTAACATGATCACCTAAAATAGCAGGAACATCAAAAGCTAAATAAGGATGGTTAAAACGCAATAATTCCAGATCAGGACCTTTACAGAAACCAAGAAAATGATATTCAGTAATACCGGCACGTTGCATCACATCGCGAGCTAAATCAGTCGCAACGATGAAACGTTCTGGATTTTCACCTTCCACCTGCACCATGACATATTCAAAATTAGGTGATAGACACACAGCTCGGCTCGCTGGCATTGTCCAAGGTGTTGTCGTCCAAATAACAATAGAAAGTGGCCCTGTACCTACAGAATCCCCACTAAACTTAAATTTCACTTCAACGGCAGCTTCATCTACTGCACGATATTTAACATCAATAGAAGGTGATTCTTTATCATAATATTCAACTTCAGCTTCAGCCAAAGCTGAACCACAATCACAACACCAATGTACGGGTTTAAAGCCTTTTTGTATATGACCTTGTTTTTCTATTTCACCTAAAGCACGAATAATGTTCGCTTCAGTATTAAAATTCATGGTTAGATAAGGATGATCCCAATCACCAATCACACCTAAACGTTTAAAATCAGCTTTTTGTCCTTCTACTTGTTTTTTTGCGTATTTACGGCATTCTTCACGAAATTGAGCAGCGGTTACTTTACGGCCTGGTTTTCCTACTTTCTGTTCTACTTTTAATTCGATAGGTAAACCATGACAATCCCAACCTGGAATATAAGGAGCATCAAAATCAGACAATGTTTTTGATTTTATAATAATGTCTTTTAATATTTTATTTACAGAGTGTCCAATATGAATATTACCATTTGCATAAGGAGGGCCATCATGCAAAATGAATGATTTCTTACCTTTTTTTGCTTCACGGATGGCACCATAAAGATTGTCTTCGTACCAACGTTTTAACATTTGTGGTTCACGGTTTGCGAGATTCCCTCGCATTGGAAACTTAGTTTCCGGTAGGTTTAAGCTGTTTTTATAGTCACTCATTATTTGTTTCCATTAAAGACATTATTTAAAATTATTTATTTGCTAGCAGCCACTGCTTTGCTGCTATAGCATCGTGTTGGATCTGCTCTTTTAAACGTGCAAAAGAGTCAAATTTTTTCTCATCACGCAACTTATGGCGCAATACAACCTTTATATGTTTTCCATAAAGATCGCGATCAAAATCATAAATATGGACTTCTAGCTGTTGACGTATACCATTAACAGTAGGGCGATGTCCAATATTTGCTATTCCTAAATAAAATTTTGTTTGTTTTGGGGGCGTTTTTTGTTCTTCTGCTGGCGTATCCACAAAAAGTGCACTTTGTAAAAATACTTGCACCGCATAAACGCCAGATACAGGCGACACTAAATGTTGCATACTTAAGTTTGCCGTAGGAAAACCTATAGTTCGACCTAGACATCTACCATGCATTACTCTACCACTAATACTATAGGGTCTGCCAAGCATTGTTTGGGCTTTTTCTAAATCACTCACTTCTAGTGCTTGACGAATTTTAGTACTACTAATGCGATCATTATTCAAGCAATAACTTTGAGTATCTAATACGTGAAAGCCATATTTTTTCCCTTCCGCCTGTAAAAGAGGAAAGTCGCCTTGACGATGGGCACCAAAATGAAAGTCATCTCCTACGACAAGTAATTTAATCCCTAACTTATCAACAAGCAAATTTTCCACGAATTCTCTGGGAGTTTGATTGGCAAAAGCTTCATTAAATTTTATGACGAGAAGACGATCCACACCTAAACGAGACAACTGAATGCATTTATCTCTCAATCGCGTCAATCGCGCCGGAGCCGACTTACCTAAAAAAAACTCTGCCGGTTGAGGTTCAAAAATCATTACTGTCATAGGTAAGTGCATAGAAAGTGCTTGTTTTTTCAAACGATTTAACACTTCTCTATGCCCTAAATGCACACCATCAAAATTACCAATTGTAAGAACGCAATTTTTATGTTTTGCTCTCAGTTGGTGTGATCCACAAATTATTTCCATGCTATCCTCTTTCTATAAGCCGAGGGATTATACACAAAAAAAAGGCATAAAAAAACCGACACATGGTCGGCTTTTTTCTTAAATCTAGCGTCTTGTAACTTTTTAAAAGTTAAAGTGCTTTGATTCTAGCTACAATACGAGACTTAGTACGTGCAGCTTGATTTTTGTGGACTAAACCACGAGTCGCCATACGGTCAAGCATTGGTTGCATTTCAGCATAGGCTTGATTTGCAGCTTCTTTATTGCCAGCTTCAATAGCAGCAACAGTGTTTTTAATATAAGTGCGTATCATTGAACGACGGCTAGCGTTATGCTGACGACGTTTTTCAGATTGAATAGCACGTTTCTTAGCAGATTTAATGTTCGCCAAGGTCTTACTCCAAAATTCGTGTTGTTTTGAGAAAATTTCAAGGTCAAGGAATATGCCTTGATCCGTACTCTTTGTCAAATGGTTTGTGTAAATTAACAGCTAACCAACGCTATCTTACCTCTATTTCTAAAGAAAAATAATGCAGCTAATTCATTTCACGGTTAACATGACGGACGATTTTACCAGTATTTCTTTTGTTTGATAAGTATTTTTTTAGATTATCGTACACTTATCTGTAATAATACGCCCAATTTTGTTTTTTTAAGGATAAATGACGTGAGTAAATCACTAATTAGATCTGGTCTTATTGTAAGCGCGATGACCCTTGTTTCGCGTATATTAGGCCTAGTACGAGATGTGGTTGTAGCTAATCTTATGGGAGCAGGAGCCGCAGCCGATGTTTTCTTTTTTGCCAATAAAATTCCTAATTTTTTACGTCGCTTATTTGCTGAAGGCGCCTTTTCTCAAGCCTTTGTGCCCGTATTAACGGAATATCACGCCTCGGGAGATATGAATAAAACCCGTGAATTAATTGCCAAGGTCTCGGGCACCTTAGGTGTTATTGTGACTGTGGTCACTTTTATCGGTGTGATTTTTTCTCCCATATTAGCAGGTATTTTTGGTACAGGCTGGTTTATTGATTGGCTCAAAGATGGTCCTTCAGCGGAAAAATTTGAATTGGCCAGTTTTTTACTTAAAATTACCTTTCCTTATTTATGGTTTGTCACTTTTGTTGCTTTATCTGGTGCAATTTTAAACACTATTGGTAAATTTGCCGTTTCCTCTTTTACCCCTGTTTTTCTTAATATCAGTATTATTATTTGCGCCATTTTTATCGCACCTCACTTAGCACAACCTGAAATTGGTCTTGCATTGGGGGTTTTCATAGGTGGCTTGGTACAATTTACCTTTCAAATTCCCTTTTTATACAAAGCCGGTCTTCTGGTACGTCCTCAATGGGGATGGAATGATGCAGGTGTGATAAAAATCAGGACATTAATGCTACCGGCTATTTTTGGGGTTTCAGTCAGTCAGATCAATTTATTATTTGATACTTTTGTGGCCAGTTTTTTACAAACAGGATCTATAAGCTGGTTATATTACTCAGATCGATTACTCGAATTTCCACTTGGGCTTTTTGGCATCGCCATTGCAACTGTTATTCTCCCAACTCTATCGCGAAAACATATCTCTGGCACAGCACAAAACTTCGCTAAAACCATGGATTGGGGAATACGCATGGTACTTCTTTTAGGAATACCGGCCATGTGTGGATTAATGATTTTGGCCAAGCCTATGATCATGGTGCTTTTCATGCGCGGTGAATTTGATCTCACCGATGTGACTGCAGCTTCATTATCTCTTTTCGCCTATGGATCTGGCTTGTTAAGTTTTATGGTAATTAAGGTTCTAGCTCCCGGATATTATGCGCGACAAGATACTAAAACGCCGGTTAAATACGGTATTATTGCCATGTTTTCTAATATGTTATTTAACGCGATATTCGCTTATTTCTTCAGTTATGTAGGACTAGCTATTGCAACCTCATTATCCGCATTAATTAATGCAGGGTTACTCTATAGAGGATTACATATCAGTGGCGTATATCGGCTATCTCGTGCTACTTGTGTCTACATCAGTAAATTAGTCGTCAGTGTCAGTGTTATGGTCGCCCTATTGCTCTTTTTATCCCCTAACATTGAACATTGGGAAAGCTGGTCATTACTTATGCGTGGAGAAGTACTCGTTGGTTTAGTGGCTGTTGGTGGGATCACTTATTTGATGATGCTACTTATCTTAGGCTTAAGAAGTCGCGATTTTAAAGAAAGAAATTAGATTTGAAAGCTCATCGACCTGAAGGTCGATGATTCTTGTCGTCATTGGTAATAACGATCGACATGATAATAAATACCGATTTACCAAAAAATCAATCATCAGGTAAATCGGTATTCGTCTATAAAATATAGATTAAGGCTTAATATAAGCATAACCTTCTAGTTGTTTTTGCACAATTTCCTTTATGCCCACAGGCACAATATCTACAAAAGCAAAGATATCTTCTTCTTTAATTTGATGGCCATTTAAGGCATTGCGACAAGCGCACAATCTAACACGGTGTTGTGTTAACTCAGCTAATTCTTGAGAAAAAACACTTTCATCCTGTATATATTCGCGCACGGCATCTGCATTAGCCACCACCAACACTTGATATTCATCTAAATCACTTAGCAAATTTTTAATATTATTGATAACTAAACGCCACTTTATTTTTTCATCTATATGAAACACTGCTTTTACTTGCATCTAAACTCTCTTTATGGGATATCCCATTATCTAGAACAAATTTCATCGGCATTAAAGAAAAAATCAATTTCCCGCCGTGCTGCTTTTTTTCCATCTGAGCCATGGATCACATTAAAACCGGCACTTTCTGCAAAATCATGACGCAAAGTACCTATGCGGGCTTTGTGTGGATCCGTATCCCCTTTAAAATCTAAGAAATCCATAATGACTTCATCACCTTCTAACACTTCAACCACCATAGGCCCTGAATGCATGAAGTTTATCAACTGTTTAAAAAAAGGTTTTTCTTGATGTTCTGCATAAAAATCAAAGGCTTCCTGCTCTGTCATTTGTACCATTTTCATGGCAACAATGTTAAAACCAGCTTGCTCAATACGCTGATTAATCACCCCGATAAGATGGCGTTCTAGAGCATCGGGTTTAATAATAACCAAGGTGCGTTCTACTGTCATAATAGATTCCTTCTTGTGTTTTACATGATTTCATCATAACAAATATCGAGGCAACAGAATAAGCTTTATATCACGAAATAAAATTCGCCTTAAAATTCATATTTCTAACATAGATTATTAACATAAATACGCATAGAATGGTCTAATTATATAAATATAAGAATAGGAATAAAATTATGACCATGAAGGTTTCTTTAACTAAAATGACTGCATCGCCACAATGGGGGGAAAATGCCCTTCTTTCTTTTAATGACAAAGGGGCAACCATCCATCTGCCTCAGGATCATCTTTTTGACTCAGTACAAAGAGCTGCACGAAAATTAGCAGTTCAAGGCATTAAAGAAGTTGAACTTGCAGGTAAAAACTGGGATCTTGAATTTTGCTGGGCTTTTGCTCAGGGTTATAGAACCAGTAAAGGTGACATTAATGTTAACTGGCCAAAACTTTCAGAAAAAGATGAAACTGAATTGGATATGCGTCTTACGGTCTCTAGTTGGGAACGCAATCTTATCAACAAATCAGCAGAAGAAATCAGTCCAGAACAGCTAGCTTCTCGCGCGGCTGAATTTATTGCACAATTGTCTCCAGATCATGTTAATTACAAAGTAGTCAAAGGTGGCGATCTGCGTGATGCAGGTTGGGTGGGTACTTATACTGTGGGTCGAGGTTCGCATCGCAAACCTGCTGTTTTACGTTTAGATTATAACCCTACAGGAAAAAAAGATGCGCCTATTGATACCATTTTAATAGGTAAAGGAATCACTTTTGACTCCGGCGGTTATTGTTTAAAACCGGCCCATTATATGGATTCTATGAAATCAGATATGGGTGGCGCTGCACTAGCCACAGCAAGTTTAGCTTTGGCTGTGATGAAAGGGGTAAAAAAACGCATTAAATTAGTATTATGTTGTGCTGAAAATATGGTTTCAAGTAAATCTTTTGTACTAGGTGATATTATTACTTATCGTAATGGCACTAGTGTTGAAGTCATGAATACCGATGCAGAAGGTCGTTTAGTTCTTGCAGATGGACTTATTTATGCCGATGAACAAAAAGCCAAAAATATTATTGATTGTGCCACACTTACCGGTGCGGCAAAAGCGGCTTTAGGTAATGACTATCACGCTATTTTAGGTTTTGATCAGCATCTTGTTGATAAAGCATTAAAAGCAGCAAAATCAGTCAATGAAGGCATGTGGCAATTACCATTAGATGATATTCATCGCAATATGCTCCCTTCTAATTTTGCTGATTTATCTAATGTGGCCTCAGGATCTTATACACCAGGTGCAAGCACAGCTGCCGCCTTTTTATCTCATTTCTTAACCGATCCTAAAAAAGGATGGATCCATCTAGATTGCAGTGCCACTTACAGAAAAACACCTTCTGATAAGTGGGCTGCAGGTGCCACAGGTGTCGGCATTAGAACTCTATCCGAACTCTTATTAGAAAAATAGACACCGATATCCCCCCATCAGGGGGGGTTAAAGATTATCCACACTTTTTCCCGCTAAGGCTTGTTTAATAGACAGATCCATACGTCGAGCAGCAAACTCTTTACTGGCTTCATCCAACGCCTTAATTCCTTCTTCTATCGCATGATGATCTTCACCATTACGTAACACGATAAGGGATTCAATGGCTTTTTCTAAGCTTTTATATTCTGCTGACGTTAATAACTTATCGCCATCTGTCATCAACGCACTGACTAAAGCTTCAATGACACGATCTGCTTCTACTCGTTGCTCGGTAAGAACTCTTGCATGCCAATCTTCTTCCACATGTGCAAAACTATCAGCAATCATTTTATTGACTTCTTCTTCTGTTAATCCATAGGTAGGTTTAACTTGAGTGGTAACAGTAATGCCAGTTTCTTTTTCCATCGCTGTCACCTCTAAAAGCCCATCAGCATCAACACGGTAAGTCACGCGGATCTGAGCAGTTCCTGCTAACATAGGTGGAATTCCTCTTAATGTCACTTTAGCCAAAGAACGACAATCTTTTACTCTATCCCGTTCGCCTTGTAACACATGAATTAACATGGCTGTTTGACCATCTTTAAAAGTTGTAAAATCTTGGGCTTTCGCCACGGGAATCGGAGTGTTTCGTGCAATAATAGGTTCAACCAGTTCCCCCATAACCTCTATACCTAAAGTTAAAGGCAATACATCCAAAAGTAACATATCATCACCAGGTTGATTCCCCACTAAGATATCCGCTTGAATAGCCGCACCTATAGCCACCACTTGATCGGGATCGATAGAAGTCAATGGTGTTTTTTTAAAGAAGTCTTCCACTTTATCACGCACTAATGGTACCCGCGTTGATCCTCCGACCATCACAATATTTTGGATTTCATCTAAACTCACTTGAGCATCTTTTAGGGCACGACGACAAGCAATAAAGGTACGTTTCACCAATGGCTGAATAAGCCTGTTAAAAGTATCTCGCGTTAATATCGCCTGCCAATCTAAAAACTTAACTTCTACTTGCTCATCATCAGATAACTGCTCTTTCACTGCTTTGGCTATATTGATTAATTGACGCTCACTGCTACCCGTTAAT